>JAEEGL012214221.1_pt1 | contig 52768 bp, 31 predicted proteins | sample 9134231 | NCBI WGS metagenome assembly JAEEGL01 (sample SAMN16246548, study PRJNA631951) | gut metagenome | biome: gut microbiome; feature: rumen; material: fiber-attached | host: Bos | place: Iran: Karaj | collected 2018-10 | reverse complement strand
ATCCCGAGATCACTGAGATGCAGGCTCGCGCTATCATTGAGGCGGCCCTCAACATGCAGGCCAAGGGTATCGTTGTGAAGCCTAAGATTATGGTGCCCCTCATCGGTGTCAAGAACGAGATCCAGATGCAGGCCGACATCATCAACGAGACCGCACAGAAGGTATTTGCCGAGCGTGGCGAGACCGTAGCCTACAAGGTAGGTACTATGATCGAGATTCCGCGTGCCGCCCTCGTTGCCGATCAGATTGCACAGGTAGTTGACTTCTTCTCATTCGGTACCAACGACTTGACCCAGATGACCTTCGGTTATTCGCGTGATGATGCAGGCAAGTTCCTGTCCATCTACAAGAACCTGGGCATCTTGAAGGTTGACCCGTTTGAGGTACTCGATCAGGAAGGCGTTGGCCAGCTCGTTGAGATGGCATGCCGCAAGGGTCGTGGTGTGAAGCCCGAGTTGAACCTGGGTATCTGTGGTGAGCATGGTGGTGAGCCCAGCAGCGTGAAGTTCTGCGCTTCGCTGAACATGAACTACGTTTCCTGCTCGCCTTACCGTGTGCCCATCGCACGCCTTGCCGCCGCACAGGCAGCAGTGGAAGCCGAGTAAACGAAACTTGAAAGTAAGCGAGTTAGGCGGAAAGCCCCGAAGAAAAAGGGGTTTCCGCCTAACTTAGTAAATGGGGGCTTGTTCATTTTAGCATAGATTTCGGGCAGAATGAACGGAAATGTTTTGAGAAAGTTGAGTAATTTCAAGACCGTTGTTTTGAGCGTGTTTTGAATTGCAAGTGAGCGAGATACCAAGTGGTTACAAAATAGAATCGTTTAACAATAGGAACACAGATTATGGCAACACTGAAAGCGTGCGTGCAAAAGGCGCGTAAGGACGGGTTCTTTCCCGTGTACATCAGGGTGACACACAACCGCTCGTCACTCTATATCAAGACGGACAAGATGGTGACGAAGCGTGAGCTGTCAAAGAGTAAGGACATCACCGACCCGGTAGTGATGCAGTTCTGCTCAAAACTCATCATTGACTACAACTCGAAACTTAATGCTGTGGACACGCGCAACTGGACGGCGCGGATGGTGGTGGACTACCTGGAAAAGGGCGACGAGGATGTGTGCTTCTCGGACTATGCCCGCAGGCATATTGACCGCCTCATCGACAACGGGCAGGAGCGCAATGCCCGCAACTACCAGTTGGCACTCCAGCACATGGAGCGTTTCTTCGGCACCACAAAGGTGAAGTTCTCGCAACTGACATCAACGAACATGGCGAACTGGATAAAGTCGCTGGCTCATACCAACAGGGCCAAGGAGATGTACCCTGTGTGCATGAGGCAGGTGTTCCGTGCTGCCATCGCTGAACTGAACGACTACGACCTGGGCCTCATCCGCATCAAGACCAATCCGTGGGTCAAGGTGAAGATACCGCAGGCCGACCGCCCTGAGCAGCGTGCCATCAGTGCGGAAGACTGCCGTAGGTTTTTTGCGGCACCACTCCCCGACAGCCGGATGAAGTCTCCGTTGCCGGAACTGGGCCGCGACGTGGCGATGATGGTGCTTTGCCTCGCCGGTATCAACACGGTTGACTTGTATAACCTGCATAAGAATGACTATCACGGCGGCATCATTCACTACCGTCGCGCTAAGACAATGCGCAGCCGTTCGGATGGAGCGTATTTTGAAATGCGGGTGCCGGAGATTGTCAAGCCGTTGTTTGAAAAGTATGCGTCGGCACCTGGCAGCGATTGGCTGTTTTGTTTCCATGACCGGCACACGACGAGCGACAGCTTCTCGGCCAACGTGAACATAGGCATCCGCAAGATATGTGAGAGCATGGGCATGGAAAAGGACGAGTGGTATTGCGTCTATACATTCAGGCACACCTGGGGCACTGTGGCCCAGAACGACTGCGGGGCGACAATATCGGAGGTGGCTTTCGGCATGAATCACAGCGCGGGCCATCGTGTCACGCGTGGCTACCTGAAACTGGATTTCACTCCGGCGTGGGAACTGAACGAGCGCGTTGTCGATTTCATCCTGTTCTCTGACCAAGCCAGCAAGCAGGCAGCGCAGGAGGACAGCGGGGTGTTTCGCCTGTCGCCGAAGATGCTCATCAAGGCTGCTGCGTTCTACCAGGGAAAGTGCCTCACCAGCTTTGAGGACATCGGCTGCTCGAATATCGACGAGGTTATAGGTCGGCTTGTTACTGAACTTCCTGCAGACATCCCACCTCGTTCAATGGTTCAGTTCAAAATCGTGAACTGTGACAATGGCAAGGTTGCCATGTATGAACGTCAGAAAGGAAAAGGTTTCTAATTCTTTAAACATTGGAAAGAATTATGGGTGGTGGTCTCGCGCGCGGCCATCACCCTTTAGTTTGTTCACCCATCAACAAAAATCCAAAAATCAAGTTTTTCTCGCGCGCGCACGCGCGCCGACGACGAGAGAGAATTTTATTCTTATTTTCTTTTTCTTTATAGGGGGGTGTGGGGGGAAATCTTTCTTTTTCTATATTTATCGCAAAGTTTATCGCAAAAAAAAATTTGCGATGATTTTGCCATCGCATTGCGATTACTTTGCTATCGCATTGCGATAGTTTTTTTATTGCTTTGCGATTAAGACATTGAAAATCAGTGAGAAAAAAGTGACCGTACTTTGATGCACGGTCACTACATACAGTAAACAATAGTATTATTCCTCTGCGCCGGAGATTTCTTCACCGGCTGCAAGGCGTGCGAGACGTTGGGCAAGTGTCATGTTCTCGTCCGTGATGGTCATGTCAACACTTGTGGCCTGCATCTGAGGTGTATGGAACTTCAAGAGTTTGATTTCGGCATCGGCACGGTCAACAGGGGCAAGACACTTGATGTCGATGTCGAATTGTGAAACGAGCCGTCCCGTGGGATTGCCATTCTCGTCTAACTCCTCTTTGTTTGGCGTGAAGTACTCCAACGAGTGTTCACGTAGGAATTTCTTAAGCGGCTTGTCTTTGTTGGGCGTTCCCGGTTGCCTGCCGCCGAGCCTACCGCGTCCGTCGCCCTTTTTCCTTGGCATGGTTACTCAAAACTTAAAATGATGGCGCAAAGATAAGGCTGTAACTTCGCCCGTGAATAATAACTTAAGAAAGATACAACTATGCTTGGAGGATTAATCGGCGCGGCAGCAGGCGCGGTAGGCAACATATTCGGAGGCATCAGCAAGAACCGGTCTCTGAAAGAGATGATGAAGATGGTCAAGGAACAGAAGAAGGGAAACCTTAGCTGGTATGACCGTAACTACAATGAGGACGGCTTGCAGCGTTCTTTTGCCCAGGAGCTGTTGACCCATACTCATGAAAACATCATGTCTCGCAACCGTGCGGCTGCTGGTACTGCCGCAGTGATGGGAGGCACTGAGGAGAGTTTGGCTGCTACAAAAGCAGCGAATGCCAGGGAAGAGGCCGCAGTGATGGGCGACCTTGCCTCGCAGGAATCGCGTCGCAAGGACAGCGTTGATGCGCAGTATATGGCGAGGAACGACCAATATGACGAGACACTGCGCAACCTTAGAGGCCAGAAGCAAAGCATCCTTGACATCGCCGGTGGTGCCCTCGGTGGCGCGGCGAGCGGTTTTGCGGCAGGTAGTGGGTTAGCTTAATCAATTGTAAAAAATCATAGTTATGGCAGTTAAAGATGTGATAAACGACTGGTTGCAGAGTGAGCAAGGCCAGCAGGCAATGAAAGGTGTCACGGCCGCTACTGGTGCAACGGCTACTGACCCGACCAGGATGCCCGTGCGTGAACGCAAGCCTGTTGATGCCACACAAGGCGACCCTAACAGGCAGAATCAACTGGCTTCATACATCAACGGCGACAAGGTAAGCAACTATGGAGAACTGGAGGACTTGCTGCTGGAGCGCATGTCGGAGTACACTCCCGAGAGTGAGGAGGACAGGAAGAAGCGTGAACGCAATGAGAAACGCCTGAAGAATCTGGCAACCATCGCCGACATCTTAGGCGCGATGCACAAGTCATACTCCTATCAGCGTGGCGTTCAGCCTATGGAGCTGCCCAGCATGTCAGAAAAAGCCCGTGAGCGTTTTGAGAGAACCAAGGCCGAGCGCGACAAGGAGTTTGACCGGCACGTTAACTATGCACTCACGCTTGGCAAAATCAAAGATGCCCAAGAAAATGCGGCACTGGATGCCGAATACAAGCGTGCTCTTGCGAAAAACTATGAAGACCAGCACAACGACCGTGTTGAGCGCATGAACCTTGACCGCTACAAGACCGAAGTCCAGGAGCGAATCGCCCAAGGCAAGTTTGACTTGCAGAGCGAGTTGAACCAAATCCGCAAGGACTATTACGATAAGAAAATCAGCGTTGACCAGATGAACGCCCGTACCGCCGCTGCTCGTGTGGCCGAGGCCCACAGGCACAATCTGGCCACTGAGGAGCCTATCGACGATGAAATTACCGTGACGGAGGACAACGGCTTTGGCGGCGTGAAGACGAAGACCACGAGCCATAACAGAAGCCGTGGCAGTAGTTCATCAAGTGGTTCAAGGTCAAGTGGAGGCAGTGGTGGTAGCACAGGTGGATTAAAACCGAACAGACTTGGATTATGAGCAAAGATATAACAGGTCGCAAGCGCGACATCATCGACGATATGTATGATGACCTTTACAATCAAGGTTATCTGAAAAAAGATAGAGAGACTTTCCGAAATTTCTTTTTTGCTCCAGGTGAACAAGGCTACAAGAATCGCAAAGCGTTATATGATGATTTACATGGCCAAGGTTATCTGGAGGCACCGACTTATGAAGACTTTTCAAAGAGAATAGGTCTTCATGCTGTGCCACGTCAGCAGCAGTCTTCGGCGATAACATCGCCGAGTACACCGACAGCCTCGGCCGGTGAAGTCAACGTAGGACAGCCCGAGGAGCCTAAGCAACAACAGCAAGTCAAGCCGACGAAGCCTAAGAAGAATGCGGTACCGGCATGGATATTCCGTGCTGGTATGCAGATGGCCGGTGTCAATCCCAATAATCCTGCGGATAATGCCGTGTCGCGGATGGTCAATCCTGCCACCGGTGCCAAACGTCACATGACCAACGCGATGAAGATGGATGAAGGCCGTCGTGCCACCATCGGTGTAAAGGACAACGGCCAAGTTGGAGCCGTCGCGGCACCAAAGGCCCTTGATGATGTCGGCAGTCCTGAGCAGGTCGCTGGCTATGTTGAGCGCACCGTGCGTGATGCGGTGAGTGCCTATGACTTTAACAACGACCCTGTTGCCGAGGTCAAGACCAACGCTCCCGAGGCTTACACCTACCTGTCGAACAGATTGGGCGACCAAGCCGACGGCTATATCCAGTTCTTGCAGGACGACCAGATGTACCGTGCATTGGAGAATGATATGCGCAGCATCTTCGACGAGGAGGCCGCTGCCGCTGATGAGCGTTATGCCCAGGCTTATGACGAGCAGCGTTCGGCGTGGGCATCTTCTGACCCTGATGATGCCTTTGGCAAGGCTATCATGTCGGAGATTGCTGCCCGTCGTGCCGCTCCTGCCGGTGCCATGATAGACAAGGCCACCAGCCGAGCGTTGAGTGAAAGCCCTGCTGCCCGTCGTTGGCTGGAGCGCACAGCCGAGAAATACTATGCCGCCAATGGCGACCAGATAAAGTCGAACAGTCTTGCCCGTCAGGAACTGCGCGACATGTTCCGTTACATGGAGATGGCACGCAGGATGCCCAAGAGTGATGCCGAGTACATCCTTAAGTCGGTGTTCATGGGCAACATGTACGCTCTGATGGGCCGTGCTGTCGCATCAAACGGCAGTGGCGACTATGAGGGTGATGTCCTCCATGATGAATCCATGGAGGCTTACCGCCGTTATCGTGCGGGAACCGCTGCCAAGGTGGCTGCTCCCGTGCTCACCCTTGGCTTTGACATCCTTGGTGGAGGCTTCTATCCTGCCGGAGCAGGAGCGAAGTTGGTTGGTACCGGCGCGCAACGTCTTCTTGTCGGTGCCGGTCAACGTCTTTTCGGCATTGGTGCCGAAGCAGCCACCCGTAGAATTGGCAGCAGCCTCGCGTCGCGGATGTTCGTCGGCGCATTGAGCGGCGCGGCTAACTTCGGCATCTATGAGAGTGAGAGTACCGCATTGCGAGGAGCCGCACAGGGTAACTTCTCGTTAGCCGATGTTGCCAAAGGTGGTGCCAGTGGTGCCGTTAAGGGTTTTGTCTTCGGCACCGTCGGCGGAGTAACTGGTAAGCTCACCGAGGGATTGACAGGTGTCAATGCCGTATTGGGCGAAATCGGCACATTGAGTGCCGAGGGTACCGTATTCACCGCCATGGATGTGCTGTCGGCCAAAACACCTGAGGAACGCCGTGAGGCACTGGAACCTGACCGTGTTGCCACCAACTTCGGTATGGGCCTTGCCGGTCGTGCTGCCCATCCAGCCAGATATGTCGCAGATATGTATTCGCGCATCAGTGGAAAAGCCGCTCCCGTCCCCGAGGCCCCTAAGATGAGCGACGACACATACAGACGGCTTGCCGAGAACTATCCAGAACTTGCCGAGTTGCTTCATAACCCCAGCGCAGCCAAAGACCTCTATCGTCTTGCTAAAAACGGTTTCCAACCCAATGCCGGTGCCGAGCGCACCCAGGCTGTTGACGGTGCCGTGACGCTGTATAACCCCAATGCCAAGAACGATGCCGAGCGTTCATCGGCCATCGTCTCGTCCAACCTTGCCCGCATGGAGGCGCAGCTTGAACAGATGAAGGGCGACAAGGATGTGCCCCATTCTGTTGTCCGCATGGCTGAATGGGTTCTCAACGGAAAGTTGATGCCCGCTCCCCTGGTGATGGGATGGAACATTACCGTCAGTGACAACGGCAAGTCCTATGGTGAGACACTTGATGCCCAGGGCCGCGTGATTGACCGCTTTGAGTTGAAGAATGGAGCCGAGCAACGCGAGTGGCAGCGTGCCGTTGCCGAGCGTGCCGAGGGAAATACCGTCATGATGGGCATCCAATCTGCGCGAGCACGCCAGTATGGCGAAGCCATTCATGAAGCATGTGACCAGATTGCCCGTCAGAATGGTTGGGGAACTGAAACTTTCTATGAGAAGTATCTCCAGCAGGATGATTTGGGGAACCAGTCATTCAGTGAGGCGTTTGAGCGCGTGCGTGAGGTTGCCCGCGAGCTGATGGAGCAGCGCGAGGACATCGCCACCACCATCCTGTCACAGGTCGAGGGCAAATACGGTGTGAAGATGGAGGAAGTTCTCGACAAGGACTTCTTTGACCGCAGTGCGGAGGAGAAGAAAGCCGTTGACGAGTATATCTCCCGTCTTGCCGGAGAGGAACATGCCGAGCTTGAAGACATGAGCACTGAGGAGATTGCCAAGCGCGAAATGGATGCTGCCCGTCGTCGCGGCTATGATGCTGATGAGCAGGACAGGCGCGATATTGCCATTGAAGCTGCAGACCCGAACAATGCCGAGGCACAAGAAGCCTGGAACGGTGTCGTTGAGCGTATCAATGAAGATGCCGACAACATGGCGACACAGCAGCGTGAACAGGCGAAGCAGATGCAGCACGCTGATGGTACATTCCGCAGAGCCACCCTGAAAGAGAGAAACGAGGACGGCACCGATAAGGAGGTGTATATCGTTGACGGTCATGTGCAGATGTTCCCAGACGGCTCGATGGTTGACGCGTCAAATAGTGACAAGAGCGTTGCTATATATGACCCTGCCACAGGAGAGCGCAAGATGATTGACCCGAGTGCCGATACCGGCATCATGTCTCTTGGCGATGTCTCGAGTGCCGAGGACTTTGAGGCAGGCATTGAAGCAATGCGCCAGCAGTATGTGCAGTCGCAGCTTGATGATGCACAAGGCATCGTGCATGTGGAACCTGGCCAGCAGATTACCTTGCCCACTGGTGAGGTTGGCGTGGTTATCGCTATTGGCGGCGACGGTGAGGACGTTGCCGTGCAGCTTGCCGACGGCACCCAGACGAGCGTGACACGTTCTGAACTGCAACAAGCAGCCGATGATACCGCCCTGGCCGACTACAATCAGCGTCATGGCATAGTAGAGGAGCAGGCCCCGGCACCTGATGCCGAGCCGCAGCAGGCTGATGGTGTTGTCGCCGGTGCCCCCGAGGATTACACCAGTGGCTTGGAGTTGACTGTCCTCGACGAGGACAACATGGAGAAGCCTGCAATGGTGATGGGCCGTGTCCGTTATGAGGACGGCCAGTTTGTCCCTGATGAGAGTGGCAATATTGTCGAGTTCCTGATGGATGGCGAAGTGAAGCATGAGCACGCCGATAAACTTGACGGCATGGTCGTTAGCCATGTTCCCATGCGAGAGGAGGCGGCTAATGTTGACGAAACCCCGGTACAAGAGGAACAACCTCCTGTTGCTGAAAACGAGATGCAGCCCGTCGAGGAGCCGCAGGGTGATGCCATGCCCATGATTGAAGTTAACGGCAAGATGAAGCCCGACTTTTCCAAGGCAACCCCGCAGCGTGCCCATCAATACATCTTCAATGAGCGCGGTTTGAGTGTCGATAACGCAAAGAAGTTTGTCGAGAACAACCGCAAGGCTGTTGAGGTTGCTCTTGACAAGCTGTCGAATAAAGAGCCGGAGATGGGCATCGACCTCGACGAGTTCGACGAGAAGCATGGCGAATGGGAACAGCAGATGTCTGACACCCAAGCACAGCTCGAATATTGGCAGGCTATTGCTGCCGAACAGGCAAGAATCGAGCAGGAGGCCGTTGCTGCGCAGGCACAAGAGACTGCGACCCGTCAGGCAGAGCAGCAGGCCGAAGCCGAACGCAAAGCCGCCGAAGAAGCTGCCGCCATCGAGCAAGCCCGCAAAGAGCGTGAGGCCCTGCAAGGTGTTCCCGACTGGGTTAACGACACCCCCGTAGATGCCCGTGCCCGCGGCTACCGTAATGTAAACGGCGAGCGCGTGGAGCGTCAAGGCGAGACCGGCGGTGTCTTGTTTGACGGAGGCGTGAGCGGCGTTAAGTTCGACCTTGGCGAGGCCCGTGAGAAGACATTCGGAAACAACGACTATAAAAATACTACAAGCAATGGACAAGAACGAAGCACGGTTGTGGGCAGTGACACTGATGGAGGCCCAGCAGGGGAACGAGGAGAGCAAGCAGACGCTGGCGGCTCGGAACCAGTTGCGTCAGGAGCAGGGCCTGCCGACAATCGAACAGGAGTTGCAGAAGATGCACGAGGCGGGCGAGTTGTAGAAGAACCCGCAGAGCCTACTCCACTCGCCAAGGCAGAGCAGGAGACCGACACCGCGCCCACCGATGCGCAGAAAGAAGCCGGCAACTACAAGAAAGGACATGTAAGGATTGACGGCTTTGACATTAGCATCGAGAATCCCAAGGGTAGTGAGCGCAGCGGCATTGATGCCAGTGGCAACAAGTGGAGTGTTACGATGAACAACACCTACGGCTACATCCGTGGCACGGAGGGTGTTGATGGCGACCATATTGACGTGTTCCTGTCCGACGACCCGTCGGAGGGTAACGTCTATGTCGTTGACCAGGTGAATCCCGACGGCAGCTTCGATGAGCATAAGGTGATGTACGGTTTCCCTGATACCGAGACCGCACGCAAAGCCTACCTCTCCAACTACAAGGAGGGCTGGACGGGTCTTGGAGCTATTACCCCTGTCAGCAAGGAAGAGTTCAAGAAATGGATTAACAGCAGCCACCGCAAGACCAAACCGTTTGCCGATTACGTTGGCGTGAAGACGCTGGGCGATACGCAGCTTGGTGAGCGCCCCCCGTACACCATTGAGCCGACCACCTATACCAACAAGAAAGGCAAGACCACACCGATGCACCTTGTCAAGTTCGGCAGGGAACTGTCGAAAGACGAAATCCGCGCCGGTAAGGAACTTGCCAAGGAAAGCCGTGGCTGGTGGGACAGCAAGCAAGGTGGCTTCATGATGCGTAGCGAGGAATCCGCGAAGGCACTTGCCGAGGCCCTTGGTAACGAAGATGCCGTTGCTGATGCACAGCCCTTGTCGGTCAGTGACATGGCCGATGCTACCGACCAGGCGCAGTTGCAGGCCGTTGATGAATCTATTAAGGTAGAGCAGGAGCCTCAAACCACCCTTGAATATGATTATGACCGCGAGGATAGTGTTTATGACACCGTTCTCGCAGAGTTGCGTAACGCGTTGAAGCCTGGCGTTATTCCCAACATCAAGGCTATAGAAAAGCAAATCCGCGACTTGCGTAAGCGCACCAAGACGATAGAGGACGGCATCCCTACCGCTCCCGAGAATACCATAGCCAAAGCCTTTTCAGCACTGGCAGACCTCAACGGTCGCCGTAAGGCCTACGAGCAGTTCTTGATAGAGTTGCGCAAGAAGATGGCCGAGGATGAGCGCGACGAGGCCCTCGCCGCCCATGGCGTTAAGTTGGGCGACAAGGTTACATACCGAGGCAGGCAATGCGCCATCCATGATGCCAATACCAGCCAGGTGACGCTTGACGTTGGTCTGGCCCCCGTTATGTATGAGGTTACTGATTGGGAGAATGTGGAACTTCCCAAGCCCGAGGCCGCGTCGAGTGAGCAAGACGCGACCCGTGCTAAACAACTGTTCAAAGACACCAATGAGGGTGACACTTACAGCAACGACAGCGGACTCACTGCCACTGTTGAAATGAAAGTTGACAAGCCCAAAAACAGTGTCGTGCGAGTTCAGTTCACCCAGCACACCGACGACAATAGTCGTGACGGCAAGGGAACGAAGCTGTTAGACCCGCTCCAGTTCATGCAGTGGCTTGAAGCCAACCGTATGAAGAAGCAAGGCACCGGCAAAGATGCCGATGCTTTCATCCAGCAGCAGGTGAGTGCGATGGCCGAAGAGTTTGCTAAGAACGAACTTGTTCGTGGCACGCTCGAAGTCAATGACGACATGACCATTGAGAATTTCTTCCATAGCGAGATTGAGAAGTACATAGTAGAACACTATCAGGACTTCAACAATCCCAACCATGTCGCCATGATGCAAGAGTATTTCGGCAACAACGACCGAAGCGGCGAAGAGAACAAGGCCCGTCACAACAAGATAATCAATGATGTTATCGCGCAGGTGAAGTCCCGCATATCCAAAGAACAGGAGCCGCAGTCGCCGCAGCAGTTCATGGATGAGCACTTTGTTATTGGTGGTGCAGGCTTTGAGGAGCCTGGAGGCAAACAGGAGCAAGAGCCGCCGAAGTCGAAGAGCAAATGGGTGAATGACGAGGATGCCGACCGCTTTGAGGAGTTGCGCCAGCGTATGCGCAAGAAACTTGGCGGTCAGTTGAACATGGGCCTCGACCCCGAAGCGTTTGCCATCGGTGTTGAGATGAGTTACCTGATGCTGAAACATGGCGCGCGCAAGTTCCATGAGTTTGCCAAGAACTTGCTTGAAGCCCTCGGCGAGGACATTCGCCCCTACATCAAGGCATTGTACAACGGTGCTCGTGAGCTGCCTGAAATGGCAGACCTTGAACACGACATGACCCCCTATGACGAGGTTCGCAGGTTCGACATCGCTAACTTCGATAAGGACGGTGCCAAAGATATTATCGCCACCGCCGAGCATATTGTGCGCGAGCAAGAGGCAGCGCATGAGGCCGAGGTGGCTAAGAATACACTTAAACAGCAACGCAATGAGCAACGAAAAGAAAACGAAGAGCAAGTCGCAGCAGATACTGAAACTGTTGTCGGCGAAGCAGAGGCTGCTGCAGGCACGGCAGAAAGCAGTGTTGAAGCAGCAGGCACTGAGCAAGAGTTAAACGATGTTGTCCGCACCATTGACGAGCAGCTTGACAAGGTGAACGACCAACTGGCGTTGCTTGGCTACTATGAGGCCGAGCCGGTGCAGAGTGACTTCAACGAAGCCTACGGCTACATGCGCAACGCCGAGAAGAAAGCCGTCAAGAATGTCACATCCCTTTATAAGACACTCGTCAAGGCACTTGGCATCAAAGACCCCGTTGTTTATGATGCGAAAGGCAAGAAGCAGAAGAGTGTGTATGCCAACATTGCTCCCGCCGGTGGTGAAGTGACCATGCGTATCAACCTTGACCGCGAGCAGGGCATCGAGTTGTACATGAACTTCTCTCTTTCTCCTGTTGGAGATACGGATGCCGCCCGCGACCGTCTTGACGCAAACCCTGACAGCCTGCAACTGACGGGTATCATGTATCGCATTGAGCAGCCCAAAGGCCCGAGGCGTTACCTGACCTCTAATGACTATTTCCCGACCGATGTCACCGTTCAGCAGATGTTGAGCGGCATCCGCAACATAGGCAAGCAGTGGTTGCCCAAGGAAGACTATGTTGACATGGCCATCCGCATTGCGGAAGAAAATGCAGTCAAAGAGCAAGAAAAACCTAAAAAAACTTCCAAAAATAAGAAAAAAGATGTATCTTCGCAGAAGCAAACCATCCCCAATTTGTTCAGTGGTTTGCTTGACGATGACTTAAACACTGACAACAATGACACAGCAACAACTCGACCGGCTGATAAAGGAAGCCGAGAAGATGGGCAGGTGGGCAACGTACCTGCTGATGGAGACGGAGTACTGGACACCGACGGCTCTGGACGAGTTGACGGAGGAAAGCCTGCAAGCGTTCCAGACGCGGCAAGCCCAGTGGCTGATGGAGAACGAACGGAATTACCCAGACGGCGGAGCAGCGGAAGTACTACGGGAGGAAACGACGTGGCAAGTGAAGCAGCACAGCCAGTGCCTGACGGAGGACGAGGCGTTCGAGATGGAGCGTCTTCGGATGGAGGGCATGACGTTGGAGGAACTGCCGGAGAAGCTGGCCGCGTTCCGAGCCGAACAGGAGAAGCAAGCCATAGAGGACGAGGAGATGTAAAGTCCCCGAAGCGTCCCGAACCCAAATTCAAACGTAATTACCTCTATCCCGAGAACGCCTCGGAGATAGACAACATGCAACCTCATCAACGCCTGTTGGCGAATGTTGAGGCTCTGGAGGTTGTGCGTAATCTGATGCGAGATGGCCGCGAGGCTACGCCCGAGGAGAAAGACATCCTTGCCCGTTATCGCGGTTGGGGTGGTGTGAACCTCGGCAACTGGTCTTACTCCACCGACATGATGCGCCGCAACTCCACCGGCCCGTTGGCCCGTCTCGCCGATGTCATTGACGAACTCGACCCCGACGGCGAGCGCGGCATCTTGCAGGCCATCAACCGTGCTGTACTCACCTCGTTCTATACCCCGACAGGTATTGCCAGGGCCATGAACCGCTTTGCCGAATTGGCAGGCTTCAAGGGAGGTTCCTACCTTGACCCGTCAATGGGTAATGGCGTGTTTGAGGGCACGATGTCAAAGGGAGTGCAGCAGCGCACCATGATACACGGTATTGAGCTTGACTGGCTCACTGGCCAGGTAGCACGTCACCTGTACCCTGATGCCAATGTGATGATTACTGGCTTTGAGGAAGCGGGTACCGCCGACAACGCCTACGATGTTGTTGCCAGCAATATCCCGTTTGGCGACATCAGCGTGAACGACAAGAGTTGGAAGCATGACAGCAGCCCCGTGCGCAAAGCTGCCCAAAACAAGATTCACAACTACTTTGCCGTGAAGATGCTCGACGATACGCGTCCCGGCGGCTTGTGTGTTATCATGACCAGCAATGCCATCCTCGACACCAAGGGAAACAAAATCATCCGTCAGCATCTTACCGATAACGCCGAGGTGCTGGGTGTAATCCGTTTGCCGGACAACACCTTTAAGGGCGCAGGCACGTCGGTTGTTACTGACGTTATCTTCCTGCGTAAGTACAGGGATGATGCCGACCGCGAGGCCACACGCAGCAACCAGGACTATATCACCAAGATAGAAAGTCCATTGTTGAATGATGGTGGCACTATGAAGCTCACCAATCCCACCGACGGCAAGACGTATAATGTTCCCGTCAACGGCTACTTCATCGCCAACAGCAAGATGATGATTGGCTCTCCCAAGGCTGGTGGCCAATACCGCGCCGACCAGTTCGGTCTTGGCAGTGAATTGGGCACCGATGAACTTGCCGCCGAGTTCACCAAGCTCATCGAGAAGAAGATTGTGGGCAGTCGCAAGGGTAAACTCTTTGACACCCACAAGAAGAGCCGCGAAGTACACCAGGCCGTATCAGAAGCCTATAAGGGTTCAGGCGACTACATCAGCAGCGGAAACCTTGTCGAGCAGGACGGCATGATAGGCATTGTCTCGAGTACCAAGAACAAGTACGGCGATGTCACCAGTACCTTTACCGAACTGCCAGCATTGAAATCCAAGGCCGACCGCGTTCGCACAATGTTGCCCATCCGCAAGGCGATGAAGCAAGTCATAGACTGGCAGATTCAGGGCATGAGAGAGCAAGACCTTTCGCAGGCTCGTACCGAGTTGCAGAAAGCCTACGATGAATTTGTGAAGAAGTTCGGCCGGTTGAACACTAAGGACAACGACTTCCTTACCGAGGATATTGACGGTTACACCTTACGTGCGCTGGAGAAGTGGCAGGACGGCAAGTTTGCCGGCTTGTCGGACATCTTCACCAAGAACACCATCAAGCCCTCACTTGACTTGACCACTGCCAAGACCCCTCATGACGCAATCAGCCTGTCGCTTGCCGAGTACGGCGAAATCAACCCATCGTTCATGGAGGACGTACTGGGCAGCAGTTGGGTCGAGCAGTGCGGCGACACGTTATTCAGGACACCGTTTGCCGAAGATTCTTATGAGACCGCCGACGCTTATTTGAGCGGTGACGTTAAGACCAAGTTGGAGCAGGCCCGTGCCGCTGCCAATCAAGACAAGTCGTTTGAGCGCAACGTCGCCGCCCTTGAAGCCATCCAGCCCGAGGACATCCCGTTTGAAGACATCAATATCAGGATGGGTGCCCGTTGGGTTCCTGCGGAGGTCTATACCGACTTCATGTATGACATGTTCGGCATCCGCAAGAACAGTTGGAAAGGCAACAAGAGTGGTGTTGCGTATCTTCCCGAAGCAGACGAATACAAAATCAATGTCGCCAGCAACGAGATTGGCGGCGAGGCCGACGCATGGCGCACCAGTCGCCTGAGCGCATCGGAGATATTCGAGGCCGCATTGAAAGACAAGACTCGCAAGGTCTATGATACTGTTGAGGTTGACGGTGTAGAAAAGAAAGTCCTCAACAAGGAGGCGACCGAACTTGCCAACGGAAAGATACAAGACTTGCGTACCTCCTTTGAGGACTGGTTAGGTCAAAGTCCCGAACGTGAGGAAATGCTGATGCGTTTGTATAATGACAAGTTCAACCGCACAGTGTTGCGCAAATTCGACGGTTCGCACCTCAATGTCGCCGGTCTGATGGGTAAAGAGCTGCGTCCCCACCAGAAAGATGCAGTATGGATGCTCATCAACAACCGAGGCGGCATCGTTGACCATATTGTCGGTGCCGGTAAGACCCTTGTGATGCAGAGTGCCATCATGGAGATGCGCCGCATGGGCATTGCCAAGAAGCCGATGATTATCGGCCTCAAAGCCACCGTCGCCCAGATTGCCAAGGAGTTCAGAGAGGCATACCCCGCCGCCCGCATCCTGGCCCCAACGGAGAAAGACTTCTCCAAGGAAAACCGCAAGAAGTTCATGTCGCAGATTGCGCTTAACGATTATGACTGTGTGGTATTGAGCCATGACCAGTATTGCATGTTGCCCCATACCGAAGAGGTTGAGCGCATGGTTATCGACGAACAGATGGCACAGCTTGATGCAGCCATCGAGTTCCTGTATGGTCAGAGCGACAAGAGCCAGCTCACCAAGAAACAGATTAAGGGCCTGGAGAAACGCAAAGCAAACCTTGAAGCCAAACTCGCCAGCCTGCTTGACAGGAAGATTGACCGCGAGTTCACCTTTGAGGGCCTTGGTGTTGACTATCTGTTTGTTGACGAGTGTCAGCATTTCAAGAGCCTGCCCTACGTTACCACCTATGACCGCGTTGCCGGTCTCGGCGACAAGAAAGGCAGTCAGCGTGCCGTTGCCCTGCTTAATGGCGTGCGTTATCTGCAAAGGATGCACCAGGGCGACCGTGGTACCGTGTTCCTCTCCGGCACGACCATCAGCAACAGCCTTAGCGAGATTTACCATCTGCTGAACTACCTGCGTCCGTCAGAGATGCAGCGTTTGGGCATGACCACGTTTGACGCATGGGCCGGTAACTTTGCCATCCATACGTCGGAGTTGGAGTATGGCGTTACCAACGAACTGAAAGAAAAAGACCGTTTCCGCTCGTTGACCAACATCCCCGAGCTGTCGAAGATGTATGCCGAGATTACCGACGTACGCAACGACATGAACCTGAAACTGCCGAAGCCTAAGACACGCCAACATATCGTTACCGTTCCTCAATCAGACATCATGAGCGAAATCAACGCTGAAATTGTTGAGATGGTCAAGAAGAAGAACGGCAGCTATTTCGGCATTGAGGCCAAGGACACCACGCCATGGGGTCTTCTTGCCAGCACATTGTCTGCCAAAGCCGCTATCAATCCTCGACTGATTGATGATACTTTGGAGGACGAGGGCGGCAAGATACCCGCCGTATGCGAAAATGTCAAGAAAATATATGACCAGTTTGCCGACCAGAAAGGTACGCAGCTCATCTTCTGTGATACTGGTGTATCGCAGAAAGGCAAGAAATATGATGCCTATTCAGACATCATCAATCGTCTTGTGAACGACTACGGCATCCCCCGCAAGGAGATAGTGGATATTCACGAGGCCGATACCGACGAGAAGCGCAAGGCCCTGTTTGCAAAGGTCAATGATGGCAGCGTGCGCATCCTCATCGGCGGCACGAAGAATATGGGTACCGGCGTAAACGTTCAGCAGCGCGTTGTCGCCATGCACCATGTAGATGTTCCCTGGACACCCGCCGACCTCGAACAGCGCAATGGCCGTGGTGGCCGTCAGGGAAACATCGTTGCCCGTGACTTCAACGACAACAATGTGGAAGTGTTCTTCTATGCTACAGAGGGAAGTCTCGACATGTACAAGTATCAGTTGCAGGAGACCAAAGGTAAACTATTTGCCCAGTTCAAGAGCGGCACCATCGGCGACCGCACGTTTGACGAGGGTGATGCCGAGGGTGACTTTGACCCCGCCGAGGTTGTTGCCATGTTGTCCGGCAATCCCGTTATCTTCGAGAAGTCAAAGCAAGACAAACTGGTGGAGAAGTTGCGCCGCGCAAAGCGTGCTTATGAGAGCGACTGGCAACGCAGGCGCACCCGCTTTGAGGACTTGCAGCAGAAGAGATACAACTATGAGCGGTTGAAGAGTATGAATGAGCGTGACATGCGCGCCCTGGAACGTGGCGGCTTTGTCGCCGACGAGAGTGGCAAGTACCCGACCACCGTCACCGTATCCGTGAAGGACGATTACTCCAGCCGCAGAACATTCGACAAGCCGAAAGAGGCAGGCGAATACATCCACGAACTGTTGAAGAAAGGCAAAGCCGTGCAGTTGTCTGGCTTTGACCAGCGTGCTACCGTCACCAGGACAGTCACCGATAGCGGATTGTTCTCCAAGCCCGTAGCGCAGATAGAGAGCTACGGCGGTATCAAGTACACTGTTGAGGTTAGCGACGACGACACCGCAGCCGGTGTTGCTTTCCGTAACCTGTTGCAGAAGATATACAGCAACAGCAAGGTGTATGAGCAGAAACTTGAAGATGTGAACAATCAGCTTGTTGGAGCCGACCCTGGTGAGAAAATCTTCCCCAAGCAGGCTGAACTCGATGCCGCACTGGCAAAGAAAAAACAACTTGATGATGAATACAAGTTGTTGTCTGATGATGATGGCAAATCGGAGGGAGAGGACAATGCCGTTTATAGCCTGCGTGAGGAGGAACCTCCCAAGAAGACCGGCATAGGCTATAAGGTCTTTGTCTTGAAAGACGGAAAGTTGTACCCGCCCATGGTTGCCAATCCAGGCGGCGAGGCTACTCCCGTTGGTGTGTGGCTGAATGCCGATGCAGCTCCAGTTGCAGGATTGACCAAAACAGGTCGCCAGCAAGTCAAGGCAGGCGGCAAGGGCACGCAAGGAGGTAGTGGCACGTTAGCATACCGTCCTGGCTGGCATCTTGGCCTTATCCCCTATGCCAAGCAATTCAACCGCCGCAATCCATTGACCGGGCAGCGCGAGTTGTTCCCCGCTAACTTTGTATGGGCCGAGGTAGAATATGCCGACGATGTGGACTACCAAGACGAAGCCATGAGTTACGGCATGAACAAGAACGGCAAGTTCCAGCACAGCCTCGCTGGTCTTCCCCGTGTTCCCGAGAACGGTTCATACCGCTACCGCACCAATCCCGACCCGACTACTGACGAATGGGTTATCACCGGCGCGATGAAGGTGCATCGCGTTCTTACCAACGATGAAGTTGCCACAATGGTTCGTGAGAATGGGCGTGAGCCACAGCAACGTCAGCCCGGAGGTGTTACTGACGAGCAGATAAGCGCACTTAATGCGGAGATAGGTCGCAACATGCAGCGTGACGCAGACATGATGCGCAAGACCGTTGAGCAGATGGGAAACAGGCTTAATACACCCATCAACATCATAACCGATGTGGAATCCATCACGCATCCAGATGCCAAGATACAGCAGCGCAGGCGCAATGCCAGGGGTTGGTATGACACCAAGACGCACGAGGTAAACATTGTGTTACCTAACAACCGTGACGTTGAAGAGGTCGCCGGTACCGTGGCCCATGAGACCATAGCCCACAAGGGCCTGCGTGAGCTTATCGGCGAGGAGCGTTATGGCGAGTTCCTCGACGAGACCTACAAGCACCTGCGTGATGATTTGAAGAAATCCGTTGACGATGCTGCAGGCCGCTCGTTTATCGGCGACCCCACCAAAGACTACGAGCAGCATCGCCGCACCGCAACCGATGAGTTGTTTGGCCGCATGGCCGAGAAGCCGTTTGATGAGTTCAGCGAGGGCGAGCGCACCTTGTGGCAGAAACTCAAAGATACTGTACGCCGATGGCTTGACCAGTTCCTCGGCTCATTGAAATTACCGAAGTGGTTTGTACTCGGTGACAACGAACTGCGTTACATGTTGTGGCGCAGCAAGGAACGGTTGGAACGTGGCAAAGAGCATCCCATTGACCTCGCCCGTGACTTTGTGAAGCGTGAGGAGTTGGGTTTGACCGATGAGGCCCGTTACATGATGGGCGATGTGGCTGAGCCGTCATTTGCTTCAAGGAGGGACAAAGCCGTGAAAGAGCATGGTTATGTTCATGCCGGACTAAACAGCTCAGAGGTTACAGTTGTTTCCATCAAGGAGAAAACACCTTTTGACAGCAGCAAGAAAACCAGGGCTCTGAAAGAGGACGTTGTAGCTTATGCGAGTGAGCACAATATCATTGGCACAATGACCGAGGAAGAAACCAAAGGAAAGGGTAAAGTTACCATAAGCAAAGCATCCATAGAAAAGATGGTGGATGATAGCGCGACGGATAAGAGCGTTGACAAAGATATCCACCTTGCTGTTATTCCTCAACTCCGTGAGGTAATTGCGGAAAGTATCATGGCTGAAACCCATCCCGACTATCTAAAGGGTGAAGACGGCAAGCACAGTCCAAAAAACGGTTATAATGGTAATGTTCTTATACATCGCTGCTATGGTGCAGTCAATATTGATGGTACGGACTATCGTGTTAAGATAACCCTCAAAGAGGATGGAAGCCACAAAGGCGCACCGCACAAGGCTTACACCTATGAGGTAACAAAAATAGAATTGCTCGATAGTACCGACGGAGAGGGCGTACCCTCAGCCTCCTATACGAGCAACTCTAATGGTGGCCGCGGCATAGATGCAAGCATCACGTCCGTAGCAACCGCAAAGTTACTACAAAATATTGAAAAGTCATACGATTCGGGCAAAAAAATTCTTGAAGAGAGCAAGTTAGCCGATGAGGACACCGCTTTGTATAGTGCAGGTGATGATACGGAGGACATCTGGAACGACCAAAGTATGGGCCTGTTTGAGCGTATCACTGCCGCCGCTACCCGTCTTGCCTCCAATCACAGTGACAACAAGACGCTTCGAGATGATGCCATGCGTGCCATCGGTGGAAACCTATCAGACCTGCGCAAGGCGATGAGCCTCCAACGCAAGTTTGACATCAACACTGTGAAGCGTGTATCAGACCTTGCCCGAGTACTTATTGACGGAGGCTACCTGAACGGCTTAAGCCAGCAAGAGGTGAAACGCCTGCTTGCTGCCGTAAAGAACAGCGTCGGCCACAATGACATCGAGAGTGACGTGCAGAAGGTCATGGACATCATGGTGGATAACCAGTTGAAGAATGCCGAGAACAGCCTGCATGAACTGGAGAGCGTCAAGGGCAGCAAGGTTGATGCCCGAGGCGTTGAGGTTCAAGGTCAGCTTGACCCGTCAGGCCAGCACGTCATGAAAGTCTTCAAGAAGACGCGCGGTTTGGAAAAGACCAATATCGAAGAGGACCTGGCTGATGCTGTTCAGCGCATGGGCAGCTCAAATGCTGCCGTCGCCGAAGAAGCAGCCCACGAATATACCGGGCTTCAATTTGCGATGGAGTATGCCGAGAACATCAAGGACAGCAAGGTCGAGGAACGCCGGTTGCGTGATGAAATCAAGCAGACCCATGACGAGACCAGCGAAGACGACCGTCGCACCGAAGCCTACCGCCAGTATATAGGCATGTTGAAAGAGGCCATCCGTCAGAACAAGATAGAGCGTGCCCAATCCTACTTTGACCTGGTTGGCCGTCTCACTGACAGCCTGCGCGACAGCATCGCGAACGCACAGGCATTCAAGGAGGCCGAGAAGCAGCGCGTTCGCGACATCCAGCACAATGCCAATAGCGATATGGAGGGCAGACCGAGTGACGAGCACTACAAACCCACGTTTGCCGCCAAGTTCGTCAATAATGGTTTTGTTCAAGTTCTCTTTTCTCCATTGGCCACGTTTGACCAGATGCTACGCATGTTTGGCGGCAAGAGTGCCAACGGTGAGGGCTATCTGTATAACCGTTTCATGCGCGGCTGGGTTGATGCCCGACAAAAAGAAATCCAGGGCGTTCGCGAGAAGTATGCCATCCTTGACGCAAAAGCCAAAGAGTTGTTTGGAGGCAAGGTGAAGACCTGGGGCGACCTCATCCGCCGCGTCGGTAAGTTGCGCAAAGCAACTGTATCGTTCTGGAACGGCGGCGAGATGCAGGAGCGCGAGTTGTCGCAGGGCAATCTGATGTATATCTATATGGTTGACAAGATGCTTGACGGTCGCATGAAGCTGCGCAAGATGGGCATTACTGATACTGATGTCGCCAACATTGAGCAGGCACTTGACCCTCGTCTGATAGCACTTGCCGACTGGCTGCAAGAGGATTTCCTCGTGCAGACGCGCAACGAGTACAACGAGACGCACAAGCGACTGTTTGGCGCGTCGATGGCCGCTATTGAGCATTACTTCCCGTTGAAGATACTTGCCAATGCGCGAGCCGACAAGCCCGAAGACCTCGATAACCCCGACAAGAGCGACGGTATCAGCACCGCTACTGGTGCCATCATCAAGCGCAGGCGCAACGCCCTTGCCCTTGACATCACTGGTGCCGACGCATTGAACGTGATACTTGACCATGTGGCCCAGATGGAGCACTGGAACGCTTATGCCGAACTTAACCGCGACCTCAACACGTTGCGCACTTATAAGCGTTTCCGCAATCAGGTTCAGAACATGACCACCATCTACGGCAGTGGAACTAAGTTATGGAAGAAGTTCAACAATGTCTGCCAGATGGCGGCAGGTACCTATCGTCCACCGCGCGCCATGTTGGATGAAGGGATGGTCAATTTTGCCAAAGGAGCCACCGCCGCAAAGGTCTCATTCCGCATATTCACCGCATTGAAGCAGTTCCTTTCCATGCCGGCATACATTCCCGAGGCTCGTGCCGACCATCTTGTCGCCAGCCTTATCAATCCCGTTGGTGCCTGGCGGTGGAGCATGAAACACCTGCCCATCTTCAACGAGCGTTGGCGCAGCCGTGTTGCCGGAGACCCGCGTCTGATGAAGTCAGATATGGACTGGAAGATGTGGCGTACCCGCTTCATGCAGTTGGCCTCTCGTGTGGGCATGTCGCCAAATGCCTTTGTTGACGCGCTCACTGTGAGCATTGGTGCCCACTCGATGTACAAGACCCGTCGCGGCCAATATCTGCGTGACGGTTACAGCCAATCGCAAGCCGAGCGCAAGGCCATGCAAGACGTTGAGGTGCTGTACAACCAGACGCAGCAGTCGAGCGAGGGCGCATTTACCTCGACCATGCAGGTTGACAGGTCATGGTTGTCCGTGCTGTTCACCGTGTTCCGCAATGCTTCCATGTCGTACCAGCGACAGTTGCACGACGCTGTGCGCAACATCAAGCACAACCTCACTCCCGGATGGTATTCAAAGAGCGTTGCATTTGACAAGAAGCAGTATGAGCGTGAGGGTATTGACGAGGCACAGGCCCTGCGCAACTCCAGGCGTAAGCACATACGGCAGTTGCTGAAAGACATCGTGCGTGTCGCCACTTTCGGTTACATCATGCAGTTAGCATGGAACCTGGGTGCATACCTGCCTTATCTGTTGCTCGGTGACGAAGAAGAAGAGAAGCAGAAACTATGGGATGATGTGTGGGCGCACACCTCATTCGGTTGGCTGGAGGGTCTGACTGGTGGTGACGTGATGAGCCAGGGTTTAGGCATGATGCTGGGCGGCGAGGGTAATCCCGCATACCTCAGTAAGGACATGCCGCTCACCAGTGACATCATGAACTCGTTGAAGAAGTTAGGCAACGGCCAGCACATGGATGCCCTTAATGACATGATAAACCTTGCCGTTCAGTCCGGCATCGGTGTGAACCAGCAGAGCATAACGGATGCCGTGCTTGCTATCATGGATGCTTGTGGTGACGACCCCGAGTTGGCGCATGAAGCCACCATTTGCATCTCCCGCATCCTGCAAGTTCCGCAGAGCCAAATCGAGATGATGTATTTCGACGAAGTTGGGTTGAGCGGTGACGAAGTGAGCAAGTACACTCCCGAACAGCTCGCCCAGCGATATGCCGCGTACAAGGTTAAGCGAGGCCGAATGATTGCCCCGTGGTCATGGGATGATGATGAACGCCTCGGTAAGTTGGAAGCCAAGGCAAAGACCACCATCAAGGGCCGTGTCGGTAAGATTGGCGACCGTGATGTGAATGAAGCCTACCAGCAATATGAGGAGGTCTATAAGGGTGTTGACAAACTGGTGAAAGCCGCAAAGAAAGCCGCAAAGACCGACTATGTTGAGGCTGCTCGCTTGATGTCCGAAGCGCAGAGCGATGCTGAAAGTTACACCATCTACAACGCATTCAAGCAGATGGATAGCACGCTTGACAAACTTGTGGAGTACTACATGGGCGCGAAGACCGCCGAAGAGGCCGCATTATGTCAGCAAGCGATACTTGACTACAAGTCCGGCATGGTGACTGTTCTTGAAACCAAAGAAGATTCGGGCCGCAGCAAAGCCCTTGGCGATTTGTCAAATGTGATGCGTGACTTCTCGTCACGATATGCGTCGATGCAATCCAATAGATAACAGAAAAAAGGTGTCGGTGAGGTGTAACTTTGCCGACACCAAATCAAATCAATCAAGAAATGGAAATTGTTCTACATAGGCTAAGCAAGGTGTATTCGCCGAGCGAGCAAGACGAGGCCGACAGCGTAAATCGCAGCCGCTTGCAGTGTCATGGCGACCGTGCCAGGGCGCAGCAGATACTGTTGGAGGCCCAGAGTTACTACAATGCGATGTTCCGTTTCCGCCAAGACAGAGACCGCAATAAGCGATACCATTACGGAGACCAGTGGAGTGACATCGTGTGCATCAACGGCAAGAAAATGACCGAGGAGCAGTATATCCTCTCCCAGGGTAACATCCCGTTGAAGACCAACCTTATTCGCCGCCTTGTCCGCAGCGTGATAGGAGTTTACCGCAGCCAAGCCACCGAGCCAACATGTATGGCTCGCGACATCGAGGAACAGCGTCAAGCCGAGACGATGAGCAGCGTGCTGCAATACAACATGCAGTTAAACCGAATGAACGAACTCTATGCACGCACGATGGAGGAATTTCTTATTAGCGGCATGGTTGTCCACCGCAAGTGGTATGGTTGGCGCAATGATAAGATGGAGTGTTGGACAGATAACGTGCAGCCCAACAATGTCTTCATCGACAATAACATGCGTGATGTCCGCACTTGGGACTGTACCTGTGTCGGAGAAATCCATGATGTCAGTTTCGGTCAGTTGTGCGAGCAGTTCGCCTCGTCGCCCAGTGACTATACCAAACTTGCGGAGATATACAGCCAGGCCCGTGACAAGACCGCCAGCCTGCACGCCTGGGAAGAGTTCGGATACAGCCGTAAATGGATTAACACCGACTTTCTCACCCCCCGCGACGAGAGCCGCTGCCGCGTCATTGAGGTGTGGCGCAAGGAGAGCAAGCCCCGTTACCGTTGCCATGACTACAATAACGGAGAAGTCTTCAAGATTGACTTGGAGGACTACTATGCTGTTGTAGGCTCCGAGAACCAAAGGCGATTAGAGCAAGCCAAACGCGCCGGCATCCCGTTTAATGAGATACCATTTATCAGATGTGAATGGTTTATGGACAGTTACTGGTATTTTTACTACCTGTCCCCACTGGGAGACATCCTCGCCGAGGGTGAGACCCCCTATGAGCACAAGAGCCATCCCTATGTCTTCAAGGCTTATCCGTTTATTGACGGTGAAATCCACAGTTTCGTGTCAGACTTTATCGACCAGCAACGATACTCTAATCGCCTGATTACACTTAATGACTGGGTTATCCGTGCCAGCGCAAAAGGTGTGCTGCTGATTCCTGATGAGTGCATCCCGCGTGGCACCACTCCCGAGGAGTTTGCCGACACATGGGCCAAGTTCAACGGCGTTGTTGTCTATACGCCGAGCAAGCACGGTGCCATCCCTCAACAGGTCGCGAACAACAGTACGAATATCGGCATTCATGAAATGCTCAACCTGCAGTTGAAATTTTTTGAGGACATCAGCGGCGTGAACGGCGCGCTCCAAGGCAAGCCCGGCTATGCCGGTATGAGTGCTGCGCTATACAGCCAGCAGACGCAGAACGCCACCACCTCTCTTCTTGACCTGCTTGACAGCTTCCAAGAGTTCATCCGCGACGCGGCATATAAGGATGTGAAGAATATCCAGCAGTTCTATGACCAAAAGCGCGTGTTCAACATTGCCGGTCGTGCTGGCCGACAAGTCGTGTATGACCCGATGAAGATTCGCGATGTCGAGTTTGACATGTCGATTGTTCCGAGCCAGGCTACACCGACCTATCGCGCCATCGCCAACGACTTCCTAATGGAGTTGTGGCGTAACCAGGCCATCAGCATCGAGCAACTGTTGCAGACAGGAAATTTCCCGTTTGGCGACGAGTTGTTACAAAGCATCCAAAGCCAAAAGGAGCAGATAGAGAAAGGCCAGATACCCGAGGGCGTTTCCCCGCAGCTCTTGCAACAAGCCCAGAACGGTGCAAACATGGATGCCGTTGAGCAATTACACGGAGCGATGAAGCAGCAGTTTTCCGCATAGTAACGCGACAAACAGAACATGTTACCCGATAGTGGCAGCAGACACAGGACGAGGAATAATTCCTGCGTGTCTGCTGTCATGTCTTTTGACAATGCGCGGCAGTTCCATTTCATTGAAGCAGATGTGCAAACCGATAGCCCTCGTCATGAGCAAGTCGTCATGCTCTCCTTGTACGGCCCCGAATGAGCCATTCTGCTTCTTCTCATAGACCAGCATTTCGTTTAGACATCTCTTGTCTCGCTCGATATACATGCCCTCTCGTACCACTTTGATAAGGTTGGAAATAATCATCGGTTTAGTCGAAACATTGGTGTGGAATCCATATTTGCGCGGCAGTCCTTGCCGGATGTCTTCTTCTGACTGGTGCCGTGCGTAGAGGTTGGGGTACACATCCTTTATCTGGTTGAGGATATAGTGTGACTGGTCGCCGTCAACGTTGCGGTCTCGGTCGTGTGTTTCCAATGTGTTGCTCTCAATGACAAGCAGCGAGTTATCGTAGAACGCAGCAATCTGCGCCGCTTTCCATGCGAGTAAGTCGATGTCGATATGCCCATACCATTGTGCCACGACGCACGGTTTGCCTCCATCCATCATGGCGAAACGGTCGAACACAACCACTACCGACCAGTCTGCCTTGTTTGAGCGTCCACCCACATCCACCACTGTAAGGTATCTGTCCGTAACCATCTCGATGGGGTCTTGTTTGTCAGGCATTGCCCATACCCATAACTGCCCTTGCCTGTCCTCATTGAAGCGCAGCCCATCCAGTGCCCTTTCTCCCTCGTCGGCCATGGCGTAGATGTCGCCGACCTTTCGAGGGTTACGGCACGCTTTATACAGCGGTTCCACACGGTACTTGTCGAATACCGAAGCACCCGTGTTGACAAACGCCTCCACATCATCAGACGGGCACTCTGCCGCCATTTCTCCGTGCGAAGTGACACCGGCACGCTCCATGATGTACCAGTTTATCCCCTCGAGTGTTGCCCCTCTTTGCCAAAGCCACCACAGATAGCGTCCGCTTTCCTCACGGTTTGACGGTTCGTCGGCATTGTTGCGGTTGTCGTATAGCCATGTGGCAAAGGCCTTGATGTCTTTTATTTCGAGCGTGTTCTGTTCGATGTCGTACCACGGCACGAACATTGCCTTGAACTGGCTCTTAGGATTATCCCTTGCGTCGGTATATTCCCTATGGAAGAAATTGCCCACACCGTTAGCGGTGCTCTCATAGACAATCATGGTGTATGGCCTGTATAGCACACCCTTGCAAGCGGAGCGCACGATGTCCTCGGGTTTCTTTCCATCTGTCGCTTGCCAGATGCCCACCTCGGAAAGATGCACCAGGTTATAGTCACCGCCACGGCAGCTATTGGGCCTCTCTGCTGTACCAATCTTTATCTTGCAGTTGCGTTGCGGCACGCGGAAGATGCTTCCCGACTTACCGACCCCCACCATTTTAGGCTCGTTTTGCGCATACGCCTCGCCCAGTTTGTGCAGCATCTTCACGGGATACTCTTTAATCATCTTGTCGAACATGTCCTTGATTTCATCAGAGCCGGAGCCTTGATGAGCGATGATAAGCGAGTTCAAACCGACCTTGTGTATGAGTTGAAGCCATGCCATATAAAGCTGTGAAGTCGTTGAGCCACCCCATTGCCTTGCCTTTAGCATCACCAATCGAATAGGCTCGTTGGCCTTTCGCAGTTTTTCCAGCCTATCGACAAAGTTTCGTTGCGGGTATGTCAGTCTAAACAGCACATCGCTGCCACCACCTTTACGCTTGATGTAAACAAATGTCGCGGCCCAAAACGGGAAGTCGTATCGCGAGCGCAGTCTCGTGAATTGTTCGACTACGCCATTGTAGTTATCTTCGGTAAATGGCAGTTGCAGTGTGGAGCGTATCAGTTTCTCAACGGTACCGGCTTTCATCATCGCCGTTACCATCGGCTCGTGCATCATTTCCACTGGCAAATACTGAATCGGTATCGGGTAGTCAGGCACTGAAAAGGCTGTTCGCTCCCCGATGCTGCCTTTGCCTGATATGGGGTCGAACGGCGCGAACAGAATATCGTGTCGTCGCTTGTTCTCATTGAGTATGTCTTCAACGGCCTTTGTCATAAAACCCCTTTTTGATTTTGTATATAATCTCCATGGCGCATCGCGGGCGCATGTAGAACTTTGGCGCGGGTGAGTTAACCACCAGCATCACCAGGCTGAACAATGGGACATCAGGGCATTGTTCCCTTTTTTCCATGACGCGGTTATAAATCTCCTGGAACATTTCACGTTTTGTGGGCCTCATGGTGTCTAATACCGGCTTTCCTTTTATGAGGGCCTGCACGACTACCATTGCCCTTTCCTCTGAAACCCAAAAACGCGAGCAAGGCACATTCACTATCACATTGGAAATCTCGTTGATGTCGATAAACGACCTTTGGTTGATGGCATCGCGATACGCTTTCATCAACTCCTCATTCCGTTTGTCGGTGAACTCCAATATACATCCATGATACTTCATAGACTGCCGAGAAAAATATCCTTGTGATTATTGCCGCATTATCAATGGCAAAGATACAATTTTTATCGCTGAATAGTGACACAAAAGATAACAAAATCAAGAAAATATTAGCCATTAAATTTGCGGCAGAAAATCATATAAACCAGTAATAATTATCATCATGGCTGAAACTCAGACACCGACCACGCCTGCAAAGAGCAAGAGAGACCTGCTTGGCGAGCGACTGAAACAGAAATATCCTGACCGCGAATATGTGGACGATGAGGCGTTGTTTGGTCAAATCAATGACGATTACGACCAATACGACAACGAGTTGAACGCATACAAGGAGCGTGAGGGCCGAATCACTGACCTTTTCTCCAGCAACCCCATGTCTGCCCAATTCATTACCGACATGGCTAAGGGCGAAGACCCGTGGATTGCTGTTGTTGAGCGCATGGGCATCGATGGCATTACCGAACTGCTGAACGACCCGAGCAAGCGTGAGAAATATGCCGAGGCCAACAAGAAGTACTTGCAGCGTGTCGCCAAGGAGAAAGAACTCGAAGAGGAGTATAAGAATAATCTCGCCGAGAGTTTGGGCCTGTTAGAGCGTATTCAGCAGGAGCGCGGCTTGGGTGACGAGACGATGGATGCTGCCTACAACTTGATTAACCGCATCAGCCACGAGGCCATCATTGGCAAGTTCACCGAAGATACTGTTGACATGGCATTAAAGGCCGTGACGCATGATGCCTCCATGGAGAACGCCCGCAGCGAGGGAATTGCGGCAGGCCGCAATGAAAAGATTGAAGAGAAACTGCGCAAGCCGAAAGCTGGTGACGGCACTCCCAATCTTGCGGGCAGCAACAATGCTCCGTCACGCAAGACCAGCGAAGGCTCAATGTTTGACCTCGCCAGAGACGCTCGATAATGGAACACGTTCAAGTTGTTGATACCTCGGCCATCGAGCCTACGAAAGGCAGTGCAGGATTGCGAACCCAGTTGGCAGGTCATGCTACTACGGTCAGCAATCTGTCATTCGCATCAGGAGGCATCGGCCGCGGAACAATGATAGAGAGAGACACTAAATAGTATTTGTAACACTTAATAATTTAATAGCAATGGCAGAAAACGTAAATGTTAGTGCTGGCGGAGCAATCCCCACCACGCCAGGAAGTGTGGGACTTCAGACGCAAGTCCCCGGACAGAGTTCCACCGTGAGCGGCCTTGCGGACGCAAGCGGTGGCATCGCACCCGGTAATCTCGTTGAGACCGACATCGACGACCAGTTGTTTATTTTCCAGAGTGAGGACACCGCCCTGATGTCGCTCATGCTGAAAGCAAAGAAAGTAAGCGTATCATCTCCCGAAGTTGAGCATTACATGATTGATGAGCAGCGTGCAACGCTGAATGTTTCCGCTCGTGTTCAAGCAGGAAACAGTAACTCGTTTATCTTGCCCCTCGATGCCAACGACCAGCAAATCCCTCGTGAGTATCACACTCTTCTCGTGACAGGTGTTGACGGTTACGACCCGACTGGCCAGACCGCGACCCCCGGCAAAGACCTGATGCTGTTTGTCACCGGCAGGGACGCAGCCACCGGCAATCCCGTGTGCCGCGCCGTGAATGGCCCTCGTCCGAGTGCCAACGCCATGTGCAGCACCCCCGAGATTCCCATCAACACCAAGGTTAAGTTGCTGGGTAATGCTCTTTACGAAACGCAAAAGGAGGTTGACCCTGACCTCATCATCCCGCAGCCCACGACTGTTTACCTGCAGAAGCGCGGTATGAACCAAATCGTTTCGGACTACTTCGAGGCACAGAAGAAGCATATCCACTTCACGCAGGCCATGATTGCCGAGCAGGCTATCCTGAACTTCAAGCGTGCCGGTAACCGTACGCTGTGGGCCGGTCAGAAGGGCAAGTTGACTGTCAACGTTCCCAAGCTGGGTCAGCAGTTTGTTTACTTCACCGAGGGTATCCGCTGGCAGTTCAAGCGCGAGTTGCAGCACACTGGTAAGTGGACTATCGAGAAGCTGATTGCCCTTGCCAAGTTGTTCTTCACTGGTGAGGACGTACCCAAGACCGCGTTGCTCCTTGCAGGCAAGAATCTGCTCGAGGAACTCCAGTGCATCGACTTCACGAAGCACCCCGAAATCCAGGTAACCGCCGCTACCCGTAACTTTGAAACCAAGGACGGCATCGTAGGCTGGAGCGTTACCCGCGTGCATACCGTATTCGGCGACATCGACATCAAGCGTGAACCTACGCTTGACACCCTTGGCTGGTCGAACAGCGGTGCCCTGCTTGGCGAAGACCGCCTTGTACACTACACCTACAGCACTCAGCACGAGTTCACCGACCGCGTAGATGGCGAAGAGGCCACCCGCAAGGGTATGGTTGTGTGGGATGCACTTGCCTTGAAGGGTGCATGTCACATCTGGATTGACGGCGAGGGCGAGACCAGCAATGCCGCCATGACCTATACCATTTGGGAGAGTGACGAGGCTCCCGAAGCTGCCGATGTCACTGATGGCATGATTTTCTACTTCATCGTTGACTGTGAGCTGGCCAACAACGTTGTAGCCCAGAACGGCACGATGTGGAAAGTCAAGAAGACCACCAGCGGTGGTACTACCACGCTGACCTGGACAGAGTTCACCGGCATCATTGATGCATCGGGTGAGTAATCTGTCATAAAGTAATACTACACCGAAACGAATGTGGCGGATGGCCTGAAAACGCCATTCGCCACATTTCCTAATTAAGAATTTATCAACTTCCCGGGTCACAAGCCCAGAATAAAGACAAATCAACGAATATGATACGTAAGACTTACGGCGTTTCTGGTCTGATGGACTGGACGACGCAAATCAAAGCAGGCAAGGGTAGTGTGTCGGTACATTTCACTGGTGGCGCACTGACGGCCTATGGTGTCACCCCTGCCAAGTTTACCACATCGAATCCACTCTTTCAGAAAGTGATTGAGGGTAGCGAACAATTCAAGAGCGGCCGCATTGAGTTGCTGCATACGCAGGAGGTTCCTGACGATGCCGCTACCGCAGCGATGAAAGCGCGTTTTGCACCCAAAGCTGCTCCCGCCCCTGCCCCTGCAGAGGAGAAGCCTGCGGAAACTCTCGCCCCCGCTCCAGCAGAGGAGCCGAAAACCGAAGCAGCACCTGCTGTCGAGGATGGTGGTGATGAACATCCGCAGAGCGAAGATGCCGATGCTGGTGTTCCCGTCATAGAGGTGGCCGACAAGAGTGAGGCTGTTGAGTATCTCAAAGAGCATTTTGCAGACAAGAACTATACCGCTACCAGCCTGCGCACCAAGGCCGCATTTGAAGCCGCCTGTGCAGAGTGTGGCGTAAAGTTCATGTTCACCGCATAATCGCTGCCCGTCATGATATTTCAAATTGACAAGGTCATGAAGGATGTGCGCATCTGTCTTGACCAGAACATGACGAGTGATGCGCTCATCAATAGTGGCGACATAGATACCCTGGCCCTCGATGACATCATCAAGTCGAAAATTGTTGAAGCCGTTCAGCGCGTCCACATGGATGCCCCCAATTACCTGTTGGAGAACGGCCACAACTTCGGCGACGAGAACGACGGCGATGCCAGTGACGTAGCAGTCTATTGGCGCGAGTTGGAGAGTGGCTGGGTATTGTTGCCACCCGACTTCATGCGCCTTGTCGTGTTTGAAATGGACGACTGGGAGCAGGCTGTCTATTCGGCCATCAGCACCGACGACCCCGAATATGAGAAACAGCGCAGCCGGTTCAAGGGCATCCGAGGCACGTCACAAAAGCCAGTGTGTGCCATCGCCATCCGTCCCGAGGGCCGTGTGCTGGAGTTCTATTCCTGCAAAAGCACCGATGCCACTGTGAGCCGTGCCGTCTATATCCCCTATCCCAAGATAGACAAAGACGGTGGTGTGGACATCAGCAAGCGATGCTATAAGGCCGTGGTCTATACTGCGGCAGGATTGACATTAATGACCTGCGGAGAGGTGGAGAAAGGCAACACCTTATCCGAGTTGGCACAAACATTTTTGAAATAATAAATCATGAGTTCAATTAAGACGACACAGATAGATGGTGATGTTTCCGTGGGTCGCAATGTCGCTATGGGTGGCAAGGCGAAGATAGCCGGAAGCGTCAACATCGGCCATAACCTCAGAGTTGAGGGATGGCTTGAAGCCGTGAACATCAAGGGCGTAAACAAAGGCATCTTCTTGACCGTTGAAGCGTTGCGAGAGGCTTACCCGAATCCCCATGATGGCTGGTTTGCCGGTGTTGGTGATTCTACTCCCTTTGCAGCGTACATAGGTCATGGCGGCGAATGGGTTGCCACTGGCGGCACCATCGAAGTGACAGTTGACATGACACAGTACACGGAAGATGTCGAGACGCTGCAAGAAGAAGTCACCCAGATAAACGAAGCCCTCGAGGACAAGGCCGACCTTGACGACTGGGGAGGAACCAAGAAACTGACATTATCGCAGTTGCCCCTTTTCGAGCTGTTCAACATCGAAGCTATCAACACGACTTCTCCGAGTTCCAGCGTTGTGAGCAACAACAAGATGTGGTATTATCACAACAGCGGTAATGACCACATGCTGTACTATCGCGACAGCAACGGCCAAGACCATGAGCTTGGCAGGCCTCCTTATATCCTGTACTACTACGGAAACGGAGTGTACAAATGGACAGGCAGCAGCTTCTCAAAGGTTGTCAGCGCAGACATTGACTTGTCCAACTATTTCACAAAGTCGGAGGTCAACGAGTTGTTGGGAGGCTATGCTACCCTCAATACGCTGGGTGGTTACTTCACAAAGTCGGAGGTTAACACCCTGCTTGCCGGATATGTGACCTTGACAGCATGGGATGAAATGAGCGCCAACATCAGCCACAAAGCCGACATCCAGGCCAATGTCGGCGGCACTGGTGGCATGTTGAAAGCCGAGCAGTGGCCCGATGTTATGCTGTACAACGTTGTACCCATTTCCCCGCTTGAGCCGGAAAGTTACAACTGGGACAGCATCCCCGTCGGTTCCATCTACCTCGAAGACGGTCTTAACAGCAATGTACCCTACCGCAAGCTATTTTGGAAAACTCACGTCGAGCAACAGGGCATCGTTGACCTCGGCAAGCCTCAGTCAGGCACTATCTACTGCCACAAGGAGACCGGCAACACCTACCGCTGGGAGCAGAGCGCAGACCAGGGATTAGGAGAGTTCGTTCAGATAGGCAGTCTCGGCGCGGATGCCGTGCGTGAGTTCGCTGCCGTTATCGGCTCGGCCACTGTAACCAGTGGCAAGAGCACAGCGAAGTCCACTGACGACAACGCCCAGGTATTCTATGTCACTGCACTCAATCAGTTCGTGCTCGGTGTGCGTAATGATGCAGTACCACAGAACTGGCCACATGCTGCTAACACACCTCGCCAGTCTCACTTGATGGCGTTGAATCTTGTTCCGCATACCGTAACGGTTGTGTCATACACAAGATTTGAGGATGAGGTGCTTAGAGAACTTGTCCAGCAATTTGCTGTTCAGGAATACTACGATTTCTATTTGGATTGGGCCGACCGCGACTTATTCAGCGATGCTGATTACAAGCCCGTCAAGAACAAGTTGTTCATTTGCACGTCCAGCGACGTGTCCTACTATTTCAACACCGATGCCGGTTCACTGACCGCCATCAGCGACCCAGGGCTGGAGGCCCGTCTGTTCTTCAATGGCAACGTCTTGACGGGCAGCGAGGGCGACAACATCACCCTTTCCCAGTTCGTTGCCCTCACGACAGGCGACAGCTACGCATACATCCGCAAGAAAGGCGTTGTTATCACGTTAAGCACTCCTGACGGTTTGAAATCCTACCAGTGGCGTGGCGGCACTGAAAGCACCTCATGGACTACTACCGCCAACTGGCGCGACTTCGGAGGCTCGGCAACTGTCGGCAACTGCTATAACGTCACCAATGAGGCGAGCGACCAACTGCCTGCTGGCACAGGATACTTTACCCTTGCCACTGCTATTGCTGCCACCCAGTACAAAGGTGTAGAGGCCGTAGGTATGCAAATCACCTTTGCTGTCGGTGCCAACACCTGGAAGACGTACCAGTACGTTGGCTGTGACACCACCTCGACGAACTTCACCGACCAGACCAACTGGGTTGATATGGCCGGCATGACGGCAGGCGATGAAGCCATCATCAATGTGCTTGGCCTTTGTGGCCCCTGTGCCCAGGGTGATTATACGTTGGAATATGCCATCGCTGCCATTGTCGCCAAAGAGACCGCGACGGGTATCACCTATCGCAAGCCCGGTCTTGTCATTTCCTATCCCAAAGGCGACAACGTATGGGAAACCAAGCAATACAATGGCAGTGACCCTGACGACTTCGGGCAGGTAGGTTTATGGACTGACTTCGGCGGAGGCGGCAGCACTGAACATGTTGAGACCAGCGACGAACCCGCCGACGGAGGTGAGGACGCGTTTTCCACCGGCGGAGCCTACCAGCATCTTGCCAAGGGTGCCGAAATCCTGGAGCCGAGTGAGGCCGAGGAACTGGTGGATAATGCCGACACGGAGAACAATAACTACTTCATGCTTGTTAATGCCGACGGCAACCGCATTGGCAACCCATTTGCTGTACCTAAAGGCGGTGGCGGCGGCAGCACGTCCAACAAGTTCTTTACCATCAGGTTTGAGCACTCTCCATTCTATGCTGCTGCAGGCGGCAGCTTTGTGTTGAATGTCGCCATCCGCAGTGTGACCGTTGACGGCGTGAGTGAGGACACCGAGACCATTGAACGCGTTGACATCATCGACTTCGACACCTCGCAGGTGCTCTACTCAAACCGCAACATCAACAGGGCATCGAGTGCGAGCAGCACAACCTATGACTTCTCGTTTGACTTGTCCAGCTATTTCACTGCCGCAACGACCCGCAGGCTTCAACTCATCGCGTATGATTCAGCCGGTGACGTGCGCTCGCAGCGCGTTAATGTGACCGCCGTTGACGTTACCGTGGAGAGCACGCAGGTGCTCAATTACACTGACGACCGTTCAAGCGTTGTCATGCGTACTGACACCGCTAAGTCGTTGCGCATGTACCGTTTCCCGAACAACCAGGGCAATCAAGGCATCCTCGCCGTTGTGGAGATGTACTACGACGGCGCATGGCGCACCCTTGGCTCTGCTGTTATCACCGACACCTACGGCCACAATATCAGCGTCAGTCCCCACAACGCATTCGGCAATGGAGAGCAACTGCACCACGGCAGTCACCCCATCCGCATCTATGGCACCGACATTGCGAGCGGTGTACAGGGCAATGTCATTTATTCGAGTATCATGGTTATCGAAGCCGATAACAATACGCCTATCGTTGCCTTGCGCTACAACAGCACCGACGGCGGTTATGTTCGCATGTATGACAGTGTTATGCTTGATGTTGCGGTGTATGACCCGCAGAACTATAACGCTACCGTATCAGTCAAAGAGAACGCCGTTACCATTGCCAATGTTACCATTGCCCGCAATACCTATCAGACCATCACGCGTCAGATTACCACCGGCCATGATGGCGACACCCTGGCCTACGTCGGCACCTGCGGCGTAGGTGGCGGAAGCAATGCCATCTCCCTCATCATCCGTGGAAGTGCCATTGACGCAGCATTGACCGATGGAGCGGACTACAATTTCGACTTCTCAGGCCGCACCAACAGTGAGACTGACCACAGCATCGTGAGCGGAAACAAGGAAATCACCCTCAATGGTGCCAACTACTCGTCGAACGGCTTCAACAATTACCTTGGTGCCAATGCCCTTGCCATCAAGGAGAACGTAACCGCAGAATTGAATGATGCACCATTCAGCACGTCCAGTGTTTCAAGCACTGGTTTCTCGCTGCTCTTCGCTTTTGCCGCCAACAACATTGCAGACAATGAGACTAACCTGATGGAGTGCCGCGTCCCAGAGACTGGAGCGGGCTTCTACATCAACGGTCAGTCCATCGGCATCTATTGCGGCAACAAGAAAGAGGAGCGCACTTACCCGCTTGGCGAGAAGATTACCGTCGGTTTCGTTGTTGAACCCACGTCGGTCTATGAGGAGTTCCAGGGCACACGGTACTCATTGATTAAGTTGTTCCTCAATGGTGAGGAGTGCGCTTGCCTCGAGTACACCAATGCAGGTAGCCTCTTGCAGTCGAGCAACATCAGGTTTAATGGTGTTGACGGCGATTTCTACCTGTACTACCTGATTGGCTGGCGCAACTACATCGTATGGCATCAGCAGTTCTATAACTACCTTGTCAAGTTGAGCAACACTGATGCGATGATTGCTGAGTACGACTTCGAGGATGTTTGGGGAGGCAATACTTCCAACGGGCCTACGCTGTCTAAACTTGACGAGCGTGGTATGCCTTACTTGATTGAGGCCCCGTTCCAGGGCAGCAACGTCGAGGCGTTGGATAACACCACCTCGACAAGTGACCAGATATTCATCAACCTCACCTACCGCGACCCGCATCGGCCTTGGCGCGACTTCATCGCCTATAACGTTCGTCGCCGCAACCAGGGTACCACGTCGGCGAAACGTCCCGTGAAAAATGCCCGCTATAACCTTGCTCGCAAGAGCAAGAATAATGCGACGTATGAAGTTGACGGTGTGGTTTACTCGAAAGTCTGCATCATCAAGCCGCTTCATACCCGTGAGGAGATTGTGGAGATGGGCTATGACGGAGCCTTGTGGGATGAGGCAGCAGCATTGATGGAGAAGAACAAAATCCGCGTCGGTGAGGACACTATCCCTGTTGATGTCATTACTGTTAAGGTGGACTATTCGGACAGCACCAATGCCAATGACTGTGGCGTGTGCAACCTGATGAACGCCACCTATCGTGCGTTGGGCGAGCAGTTCATGACCCCTGCACAGCGTTACTATGACGGAACGTATGACATCGGCAGTGGAGAGAGTGCCGTCCATTTGTCCGGCTTGCAGTTGAATCACTCGACCGCAAACCATCCTATTGCCATGTACCGTGACCTTGACGGTTCAGGAACAACCATCAAGTTTTACGCTAAGGGAAACTGGAAAGAGGACAAAGGTGAGCAGGTGGCTTTGGGCTTCATGGAAACACCTGGCTACAACAAGGGCTGTCTCAACTATCAAGATGAGAGCTTCACCGAGTATTTCGGACTACCCGAAGACGATACTATCGCCAAGGTCGTTGCTAGGTTCGAGGCCGAGGTTACAGCCGACCCCAACGCCTACGACCAGAACCACCCCGTGTTGTTGTCAATGTACTGCGGCAGCAGCTACAAGTTCTATCGTTACCAGAACGGCGCATGGACTGACACCACCGGCACGATGCTCCAGGTTAATGGCGAGTGGGTTATCACTGGTGATGTCCTTAATCCTGTTGACGGCTTTGAGCTGCTTGCCTATCAAGGTATGTGCTGGTGGCAAGGTGTCAGCAGTGTCGCCGACATGATGGCCCCGACGACATCCCATTCATCATGGGTGAAGAAACTCGGTTATGGTGAGGGCCAGGAAGTCCCCGCTTGGACACAGTTCTTTGAGTGTATGATTGAGAATGACCAGTTGCAGGCCGACCTTGCCGCAGGAAAGAAAGTGCCCTATTGGCTGTATCGCCTGTTGAAATTCTGCAACGACTGCGACTTCAACAATCCCAATGTTGACCTTTCCGGCTACTGGCATGACAACCTTTACAAGTTTGCCAATGTCCATGCCCTGTATGCTTACAACGCCTTTACGGACTATCTTGCTGCCGTTGACCAGCAGGCCAAGAACATGCAGCCCATGTTCTTCCTCGACGATGGCGGCGAGGTCTTGAACGGTGTATATAACGATGAGCAGTATGTGCGCATGTACCCGAACAAGGTCTATGACTGCGATACCTGCAACGGCAAGGACAATGCCGGTGGTGCTACTGTTGACCCAGAAGTTGACCCCAACAAGCCTGACGACGTTGCTACGGGTTACAGCAATCCGTATGCCGGTTGGGGTTCCGTGTTGTGGAACAACATCTATCGTCAGCCTACTGTCAAGTTCAACGCCTCGGAGGAGATTAGCATGAAGTCGGTAGTGTCCTCGATGCGCACCAGGCAGGCCACCATTGACGGCATTACCCTCGTGCCGTTCAGTCCCGAGGGCTGCAAACACTTCTTCATGGACAACATCTGCAAGCGTTGGCAGAAGACCGTGAGCAGCTTTGACGGCGAGAACAAGTATATCAAGAGCACGTCGCGTATTGATACCAGTGTCGAGGACAACAGCCTTTATTTCTATGCGCTGCATGGTCTTCGCCTCACTGCGTTGCCGTCGTTCATTGACCGCCGTTTCCGCATCCGTGACGGATTCTATGGTACAGGTCTGTTCTTCTCGAGCGTATTCTCGTCACGTATCAACGCGGCATCGGGAACCGGTATCACTATCAAGGCCGCGAAGACTGGCTACTTCGGAGTAGGTAGTGACAACTCCGGCAACCTGCGCGAGAGTGTCTATCTTGAGGCTGGCCAGTCTCACCGCTTCACGATGTTTGACCACACGTCAGGCTCATTGCTGTATATCTATCAGAGCAACCGCATGAGCGAGATTGACCTGAGCGAGATTTCACTGTCTCAAACAGACACCACACCGTTTAACATGTTCTCGCTTGCCGAGAAGATTTGCATCGGAGGTGAAAACCATACCAATCTTGCCATCGGTTCTTATGCTCCGATGACTATCCCGACGCTGGGCGAGTTGCCTTTCTTGAAGCATCTTGATGTCAGCAATACGCTTATCACCGATATTGATGCCAGCCGTTGCCCGCGTTTGGAAACCCTGGTAGCCGACGGTAGCCGCTTGACGAGTGTCACGCTTGCCGAGACCTCACCCGTCGCAACGCTGTCGTTGCCGTCCACTATCACTGAACTGAAAGCCGTGAACCTGCCCAAGTTGAGTTATCCCGGCGGCTTGACGTTTGACAGCATGGTGAACATCACCAAACTCATGATTTCGGGCTGTCCGTTGATTGACGGGGGTCTGTTGCTTTCCGACATCGTGGATTCTGGTGCCTACCTCGACAAGTTGAGGCTTGCCGGTCTTAATGCCAGTGGCAGCAGTTCCACCTTAGAGACGCTTATGGAAATGGGTGTCACGGGTATTGCAGCCGATGGCACGCCGTACACCGAGAGCAATCAGTGTTCAGGTATGACCGGCTCATGGTCAATGACCGACATGGTGAGCGATGCCGACCTGTTGAGGTATCAGCATTACTTCCCCGAGTTGGCTGTGTACAACCTCCAGTACACGATGATTGAGTTTGACGAGACCACGACGTATGATGGCAATATCACCAACCTGGAGAACGGCACCAAGGACGGCGTGCTTAACGGTTACGAACCCAGTGGGCACATCACGAAGTTGAAGAGCCAAATCCACGTCTATGCCGGCAACTATGACGACAATGCCGAGAAGCTGCTTGTCCAACAGGTTAGCGACCTCGACATCAACTCCCTTGTTGATGGCACGAGCATTGACATCACCGACCTTAGCGGCTCTGGCATGGACTTGTTTGTGGGCTTGCCCCACTACTGGTACAAGGGCATCAACGACCACCGTAACCAGAAGAAGTACATTGCTTTCTCGACCGAGGTCGGCGAGCCTCACAGTACCGCGTCGAAGACGAACCGAGGCCGCATCGGTGACATCCAACTGCGTGCATCCTACGCCCTGTACACCGCCAACTTCGGTATTGGTGACGTGTTCAGTGACAGTAATCTCACGTCAAACAGCAATTATAATGTTTACCGCCGCGATGTGGACGGCATGAAGCAAGTGCGTTGGCCTGGTGTCAGCAGCCTCAGCATCGGTGCAATCTTCCTCGACAAGGACGACAAAGTGATTAGTGTTGTAACCACTAACATCACCCATGCAAACAACGACTTTGTTGCAGGCGAGGATTACCTGTTCATCGCAGTGCCCGCAAATGCCGTATCATTTGTCTTCACATCGCCCAAGGGCTGTGACGACCTTGAATGTATCGCTGTTGACAGCACGGCCATCGAGGCCATCGAGCCTGACTGGGTAGAGCATGGTATGGAGTTCATCGGTGTGTACAAGGCGAGCATCGACAGCCAGATGCGCCTGCGCTCTATCAGTCATGCCAACATCGTCTATGGCAAGGGTAGCGGTGATTCGGTTAGTTCGTCGCACTGGCGATACGATGCCAACGGCGACCTTACCGTAGGTCTGCCGACTGATGCTACGGTCATTAACAACATGAAGTACACTTGCACGGACTTCCAGAACTTGGGCAAAGCACGTGGAAAGGGTTATCAGATTGTTGACTATGAGATGCACAAGAATGTTGCTAACTTGTGGATGGCGATTAAAGGCCGCAGAAACGCCCAGGCTGTGAACGGCTACGGAGTCTCCAACAACAACGCCAACAACAGCACCTCGAAAGTCACCGGCGGCACCGACAGCACCTCGAACAAGTCACCGTTCAGAGAGACCGTTGCCAATGGCACGAATCAAGTTCGCGTCCGCACCCTCGGCTTCGAGGACTGGTGGGCAAACTATAGCGAGTGGATGGACAATGTGGTGGTCAATGCCGCAAGCTATGACGGCTACTACAAGACCCACGGCTCGGGTGTAACCGACCGCGTTGCCCCGTCGGGCAGTGTTGCCGACGGCATCTGGCACATCCGTATGCCGGACGGCAGCGAGCGTGCAGTTCGCGGCGTGACCACCGGCGGCGATGCCATTGAAATCTGCCGTGTGCGCAACGGACGTTTCGCCGATGTCGTGCCCAGCCGCGTCGTCACCATTGCCAATTTGAACTCGTACAACACCTACTACTGCGACGGCAACTACTATCAGCCTGAACTTGGTCGTTGCGTCAACCGTTCCAGCTTCTATGCGGGGAGCGGCTCCCCGGGTATCGTGTACGTCAACGCGGGCTACGATGCCGCGCGCTCGTATGGCTTCAACGGCTCGCGTCTTGCCTTCAGGGGCGAGTTCGAAATCGTTTAGCGTGAACGTATTCGGAAAAGCGCAGAGGGAGAGCCTGTAAAGGCTGCTCCCTCTCACTTTATCCGCGAAGCGGATTTTTTTTTGGCGATTTTTTGTCCCGTCACATGAAAGTGTGTAATTTTGCCCACAGGTAGAGAACCCCAGAGGTCGTTGCGTCAACCGTTCCAGCAACAATGCGGAGAACGGCAACCCGGGTATCGTGTACGTCAACGCGAACAACGATGCCGCGCGCTCGAATGGCAACAACGGCTCGCGTCTTATATTCATGTTGGCCCGTCCATGTTTCAGCATGGAGGGTGTCAATCGTTCCACTGCCATGGCGACGTGTCGCCGCGGTACGGGCGAGGGGTTCGAGCCTCGGCAACCCTGCACAAGCAGAAAGCCGGAACATCAAGATAGACCTGAAGGCAATGGAATCGTCGGTCACATTTCCGCTTGACAACCTGATAGAAGAGATTGTCAGCGAGGAGAACATGGGAGATAGTTTTGACTATGTAGTGCGGCACCTCGAGTATCCGCGCCAACGAATGATGTATAAACCCTAGCGCGAGAATATCATCCATCAGCTCATAGAAGAAATATCGTCCGGCAGCTTTCGCATCAAAAGGGAGGACGTTCGCGACGTTCATGTCACTGATGGCCCCAAGGAGCGTGACGTGCAGGCCCCGTCTGTTGTCAAACGCATCGGCATCCATGCCATCATGGTCATTATCGAGAAATACACTTATCCCTCTTTAATCACCAACACCGCCGCGAGCATCAAGGGCCGTGGTCTTCACTGGCTTCATCATATCCTGGAAGCCGACTTGCGTAACATAGGTTGGAAAGACATTTATTTCTATAAGAGTGACATTTCCAAGTATTATGACAGCATCGACCAGGGCAAGATGAAATCTTTACTGCGTGAGTTCGTCAGTGACACGGTTCTGCTGCCCATGCTTGACTGTTTCATTGAACTCATGCCGCATGGATTGTCCAAAGGGCTACGTTCGTCACAGTGTTTTGCCAACCTGTTTCTGTCACCCGTTGACAAGACGATGCTCGAGAGCGTATATTGCTATGAGGCCGATGGCGAGTGCCGTCACCTGTATTACCGTTATTGCGATGATGTGGTGATACTTGCCCCTGACAAGAAATCGCTGTGGAAGCTGCGCGACAAGTACGTCGAATCCATTGGCCGTCTTGGTCTTCAAATCAAGCCATCGGAGGCCGTGCGTCCGTTGACGGAGGGCATAGACTTCCTTGGCTATATCCACTACGGCACTCACTCGCTGCTGCGTAAGCGCATCAAGCAGAACGCTGCCCGCAAGCTGTCGAAAGTAAAGTCACGCCGCAGGCGGCAGGAGGTGATAGGAGCATTTAAGGGCATGGCCCTGCATGGAGACTGCAATCATCTATACGAAATATTAACAGGAGATAAAATGAAGAAGTTCAGTGAAATGGGCGTGACGTACACGCCTGCCGATGGGAAGAAACGTTTTCCCGGCAAGATGATGCGCTTGGGCGCAGTAGTGAATAAGACTATCCAGGTTCACGATTACGAGAGCGGCATCAAGACCTCGCAAGGTGACGACCGCTATGTGGTGAGTTTCTTTGACCCAGCCACAAAGGAGTGGGGCAAGTTCTTTACTGCTTCGGAAGAAATGAAAAACATCCTTGACCAGATTAGCGACATCGAGGACGGCTTCCCCTTTGAGACCACCATCATCAGTGAAGTGTTTGACGGCAACAAGGTCAAGTACAAGTTCTCATAAACTCAAAAGATAACATAATGTTGGCAGAACGTATCGTTACCTTTGCCGTATGGAAACGAATACAGGCACATCGGAACGCTATGACTGCTTGCAGCAGATAGGTCGCCATCGTTGGGAACTGTTCTACGGTTACTTCAATGATGGAGATACCAGGTTTCATTTCAATCTGACGTTTGAGTACAAGCCCACGTTGAGCGAGATACGCACCATCATCATCGACCGTATCAACGCCCACACCGACGAGAAGATACTCACTGGGTTCATCTGGAAGGGAACCCGGGTTTATTTGAGTGTCGAGAACCAGAACAACTTCAAGGCCGCGTACGACCTCAATATGCAGACTGGAGGTGCGTTGTTACCCATCAAGTTCAAGTTAGGCGAGGATGATGAAGGCAATGCCTTGTACCATACCTTTGAGGACATGGAGGATTTCAGCGACTTCTATATGTCGGCAGTAGCATATATCAACCAGTGCCTTAACGAGGGCTGGATGGAAAAGGACGGTTTAGACCTCACGCCTTATGCCGGATAAGCGAAGTTACGGATGCGGATGTGCCACCGGCCTGCTGAAATACATCAAGCCCCCTTATGCCAAGAGGTACTATGTGCCATGTTTCCTGCATGACAATGAGTATGACAAAGGCGGTGACGAGCGCAACCGCAGAGCTGTTGACCGGCAACTGTTCAACAACATGCAAAAGGTTTCCCGCCAGCTCAGCAACGAGCCATTCAATATCACTTGGTTCACGCTGATAGCCTTGCTGTATTATGTGAGTGTCAGGCTATTTGGCTGGTTCTTTTACAAGTACAAGAGTACACAACCATAATTATACGATTCAACGGTTCATTTTGCCGCGGGTACCGAGCGTGCCTGCGGCTTTCATTGTGCCTCGGCAACTCAAAAGATAACAGGCCACGCGCCATCAAGCTGCTTAACTTTGCATTATTTAATAGCACAAGCAATGAATTGGAAAATACTGTTCGGCATTATGGGCGGTGGTCTCGGCTGGTTTATCGGCGAGTTCCACCCTGCATTTCCACTTATCATAGTGGCCGTCATATTTATTGTGTATGACGCGTGGACTGCGTATCAACTTGACAAGCGTGTCAAGTTGAAGTACCCAGACAAGGTTAAGCGAGACAAGGCTGCGTTCACCAGCTTTGCCTTTGGCAAGGTTATTCGTAGCACTATCCCCAAGCGGTTAACGCTCATCTTCCTGGCGTTCCTTGTCGAGCACTGGGTGTTCATCCACGTGAACATCCCGCTATCATTTGTTGTTACCGGTATCATCTGTTTTGAGCAGGCTTGGTCGATACTGGAGAATGAGAGCAGTTGCCGGAACGAGGAGGACAGCAAGTTCTGGAAGATGCTTCAACGCATCATGATAGACAAGACCTCCCGCCACTTTGACATTGACATCCACCATTTAAACGACAGAGACGATGAAGACCATCAGGAAAGGAAGCCAGGGCGAAGACGTTAAGGTATTGCAACGTGCCCTGCACTTGATAGACGACGGCATCTTCGGGCCGTTGACCGAGGAGGTTGTCAAAGCGCATCAGCGTAAATACGGCCTCACAGCAGACGGTGTTGTCGGCGCGCAGACGTGGGCGACACTCGGCATCAGTGAGCCATTGAAGTTGAAGACCCGCCGCTCCATCAAGGAAATCATTGTGCATTGCAGTGCCACGCGCGAGGGCCAGCAAGTCACCGTGTCCCAGATACGGCAGTGGCACCGTCAAAGGAACTTCGCCGACGTCGGGTACCACTATGTGGTGTACCTGGACGGCTCGATTCATGCCGGTCGCCCCCTTGACCAGGTAGGTGCCCATTGCACGGGCCACAACACCTACTCGATAGGCGTGTGCTATGTTGGCGGTTTGGCGAGTGACGGCAAAACTGCCAAGGATACGCGCACGGCGGCACAGAAGACCGCATTGCTCAACCTGCTTAAAGACCTGAAAAAGGAGTACCCGAGAGCCACCATTCATGGCCACAGGGAGTTTGCCGCAAAGGCGTGCCCATGCTTTGATGCCAAAAAAGAGTACAGTGGATTATGAGCGAGTTTAACAGAGGGGCGTTTGGTGAGCTGGTAGGCCGCGTTGGTTGCGGCTTGGCCATTGCCGCCGTCGTCATTTTAATACTTTCATTGTTATGGTAAACAACAAGAAACAACTACTCATCATTTGCGCCGCGTGCTTCATCTTGGGGCTGTTGTGCGGCTTCTTTACTGGCAAAGGCGTGTATGACCGCCCCGTCAAGGAAAAGGTCGAGCGCGACACGTTGACGCTGCATGACACTATCCCCGACTACAAGCCAGCGTCCAAGGACAGTGCCCATGTGAAGTATGTCTTCATGCGGTTGCCGGTTGCGCGCGATGCAATCGCGCAATACACTGACAATACTGACACAATTTTGTGCGAGAATTATGCGCAGAAACCGTTCGAAATTATACGCGACAGTGTTTTCCGCGAAATTTCCGCGAATTCCGCGAATTTTTCCGCGACGGATTCCGTGGCCGTTGCTATACCTATCACGAGCAAGCACTATCAAAGCAAAGATTATGACGCGTGGGTGAGCGGTTTCCAGGCATCCCTTGACAGCATCAAGGTTTACAAGGAGACCCAATATATTACCGAGGTACGCACGATAAGCAAACCTCCCAACAAGTGGCATATCGGTTTGACGGGCGGTTACGGCTACTGCTTCATGAGCAAAAAGGCCGAGCCGTATATTGGAATAGGAATCACCTACAGTTTAATCGGTTTTTAGTTATGGACATCACGCTATCAATCAGCAAGTCGGCTGTAATGACCGAGGTGGCCCAGACCACCAGTTACACCGGCAAGAAAATGGACGGCGATGCGAATGCCTTTGAGCGCATCTCCACAGTTGACGAAGACCAGCCCGAGCTGCAAAGGTTCTGGGATGAGAGCCGTGCCGAAGTTGCCCAGACGTTTATCCGTCTTCTTAACAGTGAGGGCATGGGCGAGGATGGCGACACCTACAACCTGGCCCTTAATGTGTCGGTCGCCTTTGACACCGCGCTGCTTCCCGGTATGCAGTTGGGATTGTTCTCCTACTTTGTCCAAAGCATTACCGCGAAGTGGTATGTCTTCACCAACAAGGGTGAGGCCGTAGGTTTCTCGGAGCGTGCTGCCTCGTTGCTCAATGAAGTCAAGGAGAAAGCGTTCTACAAGAAGAAACCGACGCGTCCTACCTACGACTAAATTATACTAACACAAAATACAATACTATCATGGCAGAGAATAGAAAAGACCTCAAGGTCAAAATCCAAACCAAGGAGTTGAAGTTTGCGATTATGAACAAGTCGCATGTGACGGCCCGCAGTCTGCAAGCCGCCGGTAAACTCAACTATGAAGCTGCTGCTCACATGCAGGCCAGTGAAGACCTGGAGAACTCCTACGAGTTAATCCGCGCCATCAACAATGCCATTGCAGAGGTGAAGGTGGAACTTGGCGAGTACCTCAACGAGGAGACCACAGTCACCGACAACCTCATCAGCAGTGCTGTTGAGAACGGCGAACTTGTGACCCTGGACTTCCTGCTGCCGAGCAACTACAACAGTGCTGCTGCAGACGCGCTTGGCGGCGGCATCCATGAGTTTGTTGTGGGCCGCAGCATCTATGAGTGGTATCGTCAGACGTGCCCAGAGCTGGCAGAGGCTTGCCGCGCCGATGCCGAGGCCGCACTGGAGCGTGCGAAGAAAGCCCTCTACAAGCGTAGCCGTCCAGACCGTCCCACCTATACGCCTTAACCCATCATGTCTGATTCCTGTTATTGTGACGAGAACGGAGGCCGCACCGATGGTGAAAATCGCGTAGTGCGATTGAAGTTCGTGCGCAGTCAGTTGCTGTACGACATCAAGAACTATGCGTATGTCGAGGCCGACGTGATGGGCGAGGAGAAGCAGCACGCTCAACACGTCCTTGCCGACATCGGCGAAGAGGGCAATGTTGACAGGGTGACGCGCATCCTTGCCGTTGTCCACTCGGCGGCGAGGGAGTTGCTTTATCCTTACACCAAGGAGGAGCCTATTGAGGAGGAGATTGACGACTGCCTGTTTGCTCCCGACGAGTACATCATTGAGATGCGCGTACCGCCGAAGATGTCGCGCACTACGGTTCACCTGTTGTCGCGCCTTATCCATGAGTTTATGGTTTATTGCGTGATGGCCGACTGGTTGAGCATCACCAATCCTGATGCTGCCGCCAACTGGCGAGCCAAGGCCGAAGCCACAGAAGATGAGATAGAGAAGACAAAGAACCAACGAGGCACGTTCACGAGGAAGACCCATCCGTGGTAAGTCACCACCTGCCGTTTGCAGGGGATTCCCGACAAGGAAAGTCCGCCGGCCCTCACGGGTCAGCGGACTTAATTTGATTACATTCTTCTAATATTAACTTTTAAATTTAGTCATTATGAATACTATTATTACTTAGCGCAGGTTGTTTGTATGTCTTGGCTCGCAGTTGACTGATGCTCCGAAAATGGACTTGCCATCGGATAGCTCGGCCAGTCCTGCGATACGGAAATACTTGTATGCTGTTCCTCGGAATCCCCGCAGGTATTGGTCTTTGCTTGACCAGACAAGTTCCCAGTCGTAGAGGTCACGTGAGCCATAGAGCACTGTGCCCACGTCGCCGCGCTGGAAGTGTCCGCGCTGGATGAGTGCCGTCACCGTCTTATGCACATCGGGCGCATCGAGTTTGAGGGGCCGTGTGATGTACATCCCTTTGCTTACCGTTTCGTCGGTACCGCTGAACGACACCAGCCTGTTATCGTGTGTCATTGCCATCGCGTCAGGGTAGGCGTTGATGCCTGACGACAGGCAAGAGAACATCATGCCCCACATCTTGGATTTGAGCGAGAAGACGTAGGCATAGGTGTACAGCGGCGAGCCGTCGTCCAACGATGGGTTATAGACGATGATGTGCTGGTGTATGTAGTCGTAAATCATCTTGCACCCCTCGAGGAAACCGAGGAACGGCTTCACGGGCAGGCACGTATCGGCACCGTGCCCGAGTTTGGAGTGCAGTTGGTCGATGTGCGGCAGGTCGAGGACGTTGAACGGGGCCTCGCTGAAAATGCCGTCGGTGATGCACTGCGTCTGCGACCCTTGTATGAGCATGATGCCGCGGAGGGTAGCGAACAGCACCGCATTGTCAATCTGCGTGATGCTGTCGGCATTAGAGCAGACATCGCGAGTGACCGGCTGTATTGATTCGTATCCGCCGGTGCTCGTCGTTGCCAGTGCCCAGATGCCGTCGGTCGTGAACGCATAGAGCGGGAACTGACCGAACTGTCCTTGTGAAAGTGCTTTGACGGCAGCACACAGTCCTATTATATCTCCCGTGCCAATGGTGTTGATGCCGAGCAGCGGGAAGAAGAACGGGTTGTTGATTTCGGAGGTGTAGAGTTTGTTGGACAGCAGGATTGTTCGGTCGGTCGTCACATCGGGAACGGTGCCAGTTTCTGCTTCTGGCCCGTTGAGGCGACAGAAGTATGCACCGTTAAGGGTGTTGTGTGGTTTGAGAGGCAGCGAGTAGCAGTCGTTGTCGATGTATAGCCATGCCCTTTTAGCGTTCGGGTCAGGGTAGAAGAACCAGCACACACCATTCTTGTCGAGCGGCCATTGCTTCAATCCGTTGTATTGTGTTGCCGTCCTGCTTACGACAATGGTCTTTCCGTCGCGCACTATCTCGACCCTAACCTTGACAGTTGAGTTAGCACCGATGGTGTTATTCGTGCTATCGTAGGTCTCGCTGTAGATGAAATCACTGAAAGGGTTATAGCCCTCATAGAGCTGTCTTGTGATGTTTGCCAGGTTGATACGTCCATTATACGTGAAAGCACACTTAGCGTTGAGCACTTCGTGTCCGAAATAGTCGTCGCTCATTAACTCACGGTTGACCAGCGATTGCAGATAATCATCAGGCACGATGATACTTGTCCGTGTCGTTGACAAGTTGTCGATGGCTAAGGAGTGCAGCAGGTAGAATTGGGCACACTCTGACATTTTCTCAATGACGGAAGCCCTATCATGTTGCGGTATGGCCGGTACAGACGTGTTGCCCGTACTGTCACCGCCCGCATGGACTGTATAAGGTCTTGAATAATTGTCATCGTATCTACCAACACCTGGAAGCGTATAGTGGCCACCGAACACGTTGTCAATATCCTTGGCCGCATCATAAGTCCAGATGGGAGCGGACACAAAAATATCGACACTGGTAACGATGTCTTTCCACTTGTTGAGTGCTGATGTCGTCGGTAAAGCCTGATATTGCAGCCTACTTGCAAAGACAGTTATTTTGATGGTGTTATCATTATCCTTGTATGCGTATAAATTGAGCGGGAGCATGAGAACTGGAGCAGAGTGCATCACGAGAGAGCCGTCATACATGCGATAGGCGTAGCGCACAAAGAACGGCATACAGAAACGTCCCTTGCCGGTGACTTTCTCGGCGATGAGTTTATTGATGGCCCCATGCAGCATGTTGTTGTAGGTGATTTTATCCTCATCGGAAAAGTCGTTGCTGTGGTTCACACCGTTATAGTCGTTCCAGTTGTTGCTCAGTGACAGGCCGTCGCTTGTATAATTCAGGTATGCAAGGCTGAAAGACAAGTCCACCTCTGGTATCTGCTGTCCGAGGCTGGTGTAGCCGGTTCCGTTCCAAAGGAAATAGTACAGTCCGTTGTCGGTGAGTGCCACCAATGTGTTGCCGATTGGCTCGATATGGTTGATTATCGGCATGGATGCAGCAATCTCGGTAAACGTCAACTGTTGCCCGCCATCCCACCAAGAGAGCGGGTAATTGCCGCTGGTGTCCTGGATGATGTAGTGCTTGCCCACGAATGATGATGTATCGTGAATGGCGAGCACTCTCATGCCGCTTGGTATCTCGGCCAGTGTGGCCGGTTGGAACAGCGGTTTTAGCTGTCCGTCCTCGCTGATGAGGTTGATGGATGTGGCCATCTGTCCGTCAGAGCATTCATAGTCTGACGGCTCGGTGGCGTAACCTTGATATTGAACTTCTTTAACCATCGTCTTGCAGTTTACACGACAAAGATAATGTGCTAATCTTGTGGCGCGTTGTTATCTTTAGAGTTGGCATCTTGCTGCTGTTGTTGTTTGGCCTTTGAAGCGATGAGCAAGTCCATGGCGTACTCGACGATGTACTTGATGGGCTGTCGCACTGCTGCTGGCTGCATGGATTTCTTGTCGATGATGAGCGAATACTCGTCGAGTAGTTTACGCGGGTCTTCGCCAAACCTCTCATTGAGCCGTGCGTAATTGTTCTTAGGGTTGTAGGCAGGCCCGAGTTTAATCTTCTGCCGGTGCAGTTGCTTGTGCATGTCTCGAACCGCCTGCTCGATGCAGACGATAAGTTCGTCGGTTGTCATTGTTGGTAATTCGTTGTTTTTTTCCATGACTGTGGATTGTTTATGATGTCATTAAGTTGTTTGTAATCTTTCTCGAGTTGGCGCAGGTAGTCGTTCATTTTCTCGATGGTACGCATCAGGTGTAATGCTATGCCCATCCAGATGAACATCAACACGCCGAAGATAATAGCGAGTATTAACATAGTTTTGCCTCCTTTCTAACCTAACATGAATTTATCCGGGTCTTTCTTGATGGCTGCGACCAGCTTATCGGCGACGGACTTCTGCAGATAGTTGGCGGTATTAGTCCCATCCCTAAACTCTGTCGCTTGCCCTCTCATTCTTGTTAACTCGACCTTGCATGTCTCGCCCTTCTGGAAACTTTCAAACCATCCAGGCAGCAGTCGCAAGTATCTTTTCTTCTTGAACCATCGTCGCACCACAATAACGTAGCCATGTGAGCTGCTCATGACCTTGCCATTGACATTGCGGACGCGGTTGTATTCAAATCGGTGTAATTGTATTCTCATATATCAGAACAGCGTTAGTTGTACAGGTTCATTGTTTGTCTTTTGCTCGACCCGCTTAATCTCATCGTCGATGATTTTTTCAAGACGTTTTGCTTCCTGCAGGTCATAGGACGAGTGAGACTTGAAGAATCTCTTTTGAGCCTCACGCATTTCGCGAACAGTATCAAAGAATTGTTTTGCGTTCATTGTTTACCTCCTTTCATCTGGGATGGCTCTTATATGGATACTTGGCCACCTTCGGATATTTGTTCACACGACGGTATGCAGGAGTTTGGTTTTCCATCTCGCACCACGCCTCTGCACGTTCTTTGGTCATGGGGCCTTTTATGGCTTTCCTCACTCCGTTAACAGTAGCGACAACGCAATACTCTTGTTCACGTTCTTTGTACCCGTCTTCGCACTCCTCGCTGCGGCCCGGCCTTTTTCGGCCGAGCCAGTAGCACCAGCCAATGCCTCGTCCGTAGGCATTATGTTCTTTGTAGTAGCCGCAGGTCTTGCACTTGCGGCGCATTACTGTAGATTTCATTGTTTCCTCCTTTCTTGAATAATCTACTTTCATTACGAATTTTGTAAGCGTCGTTGACGGGACGTAGTGAAGACACAGGGGGTCATCTTTTGGTCTCGAGTCAACAGTTGCCATTGATTCAATTATATCGAGGTAAGCACGCACGTTGATATAATTCTTGCGCTTGCACATAGACCACATTACTTTTTGGGTTCATATCGGTTCATTTGTTGTCTCATTTCAGTATCTGAATTCAGTAAAGTGAATAATTGCGAGAGGTTTTGAGAGGTCGTAGTTCTTGAACCAATACAACCAATAAGTAGAAACAAGACCATCATTGTGGGCTATCTCTTTTACTGATGGTTGATATTTTCCAACTGTTGGGTAGATTATGCGCCCAGAAAAAAAAGTGAGTTTCTGTATGCCTACACCATCGTCGGCAGTTAGTGTCGCAATGGTCTCCTGCTTGCTCATGTATGGGCGACCCGACCACTGTCGGACGGATAGTACCGCCTCGCCACGCTGTACCTCGGCTATGCGCTTCTTCCAAAGTGGGTAGTTGGCCCGGATGGTGTGCAGCTTGTTTTTTCGGAAAGCCTCTCTAAAACCAGTCGGCTCACCCTTGAGAGGGTGCCATGCCGGGAAAGTCTTGGCAAGTGTTATTACGTAGGTCTTCATATTATTCATAATCAATCGAAAAGAGTTGGTTGAATGTTGTAGTTATAGACAAGTACCTCATATTTACGTCGTTTGCCGCGATTATTGAAATTAGCAACTTGTAGAGGTTTATCGAAAACCTTGTAATTCCATTTGTTGGCTTTAATAAACCTTTGCAACAGCGGCGACATATAGTTGCTGAGCAGGAATTTCCCCTCAATGGTTTCTAAGAGTTCAAGAAGTTCTTGAAAGTCACTCGTGCCGTATCCCTTGTAATGTTGCTGGACGCAGCCGGGGTAAGGCGGGTCGAGATAGTAGAATGTCTGGCCGGAGTCACGTTGTTTAATCACTGTTAATGCGTCGCGGCAAGAGATTTGCGTGAAGCGCAGGCGTTCAAACAGTTCTGTTGTGAAATCGTTGCGATAGTTATTCAAGGTGTTTCCTGAATGAGCACCAGCAGTACCATTGTCCCATTTCCAGCCTCCATTAGGAGAGCCGGAATAGGACATGTTTGTAGTCAACCATACCGCCCAGGCGATTTCAATATCATCATGCCCTTCAGGGTGATGGTAAATGTGCTTCGCTCGTATCCACTCACTTTCGCTGTGAAGCGTCGT
>JAEEGL010039213.1_pt1 | contig 52769 bp, 44 predicted proteins | sample 9134231 | NCBI WGS metagenome assembly JAEEGL01 (sample SAMN16246548, study PRJNA631951) | gut metagenome | biome: gut microbiome; feature: rumen; material: fiber-attached | host: Bos | place: Iran: Karaj | collected 2018-10 | reverse complement strand
CGTGAAAAACGAGGCTTTTCTTGTCAGGGGTTATAGAGAACAAGTACCTCTGGGACTTTTGGGAACCATGAGGATGGTCAATAAGAATTCAGTTTTGAGAGCGTGTGTGTCTGACGCGCTGAGATGTATTAACTTGGAATGATCTGTTGGGACTTGAAGACATTGCTGCGTGAGGTATTGTGCTTTCAGCACACTGAGACTATGTTATGCTAACCCCACACTGCACTTCGATTAGTGCGGGGTTAATAGGATAACGTGCCGTTGGCACGTTTTGTGTGGATACAAAATAATGGAGGTTTCTATTTGTTTTCGTGTCGCGTCACGTCAGGACGAGCGTGGATACTAGATGATTATCTCACTGTTACGGTGTTTCTACGAGACGTTGCTGCATCTCGGCATAGCTCGAAGAAGTTCGGCTCCGTTCTCGACTTTCGCAACGTTTCTACGAGACGTTGCTTCATCTCGGCATAGCTCGAACGAGTTCGGCTCTGCTCTCGACTTTCGCAACGTTATTGATAGCTTGCCCCTCGTGGGCAATTTATAGATGTCCCCTATATCGTTTGGGATGTCGCATGGTAGTTGAAAATAATTAGCAAATTTGTTAATTGGATGGTTTTATGAAGGTTTCGATGGTAGTTCCCGTTTATAATGCGGCTCCATTTATTGAAAGATGTGCACGAAGTCTGTTTGAGCAGACTATGGACGATATTGAGTATGTGTTTGTAGATGATGGCTCAACAGATGATGGTATAGCCAAACTATTGTCGGTATTAGAGGAGTACCCTAATCGTAAACCAAATGTCAAGATAGTCCATCATGCAAAGAACAGTGGGACAGCAGAGACAAGAAAAGACGGTTGCAAGAGTGCCACAGGAGAGTATCTGATATATATAGACAGTGATGACTATGCTGACCTGACAATGGCAGAAAAGATGTACGCGAAGGCCAAAGAAAGTGATGCAGACATGGTGGTGTGCGACGTTTGTTGGTGCTTGGAAACAAAAAAGGTAGAATTAAAATCAGTGTTGAATGGAGAGGGTGAAAATGGTGAAAAAATCAAAGATGATATCATCAACAGAAGGGTTACGCCGGGTCTCTGGTGTAAATTAATCAAATCAGAGATATTAAAAAGCAAAGAGTTTATATGGCCTGTTGCATCGTATGCCGAAGATGTTGTGATTAGCGTTGTTGCGTCATATTATGCAAAAAAGATAGCATACGTAGAAGAGCAGTTGTATTATTATATTTACTATAGTAAATCCATTTGCAACGAAAAGACAGAACAGAGGTGTCTCAGTAACATAGAACAATGCAAGAGAAATCTCGAAGTAGTGATTCGTTTTTTGAAAGAGAAAGGAATATATGACAAGTACCGGGAAGGAGTGTATCTCAATAAGTTCTATGTGAAAAAAATGGCGATGCCATATATGAAAGAGAGGAAATTCAGGAAGCTATGGTTTAGGAATTACCCAGAAATGAATCGAATATTGTTCTGGGGAGATGACGTGTATAAGTCATCCTATCGGCAGAAGATATGGATGGCAGCAATATGGTTAGGGTTATACCCAAAATATAAGAGAAGGTTGCAGTCGAAAAGATTCTTACCAAGTCCGAAATGGCTTTGTTAGTTAAGAATCATTCGAATTAGTAGATTACCGTGCGAGCACGTGCATGGTAATAATTAAATAGGTTAGAGATATGAAAGTTTCCATGGTAGTGCCCATGTATAATGTGGCGCCATATATAGAGAGATGTGCTCGAAGTCTCTTTGAGCAGACGTTAGATGATATTGAATATGTGTTTGTGGAAGATTGCTCGACGGATAATGGATTAGAGATACTAATGTCCGTATTGGAAGAGTACCCCAGTAGGAAGCCCCATGTCAATATCATTCACCATGAGAAGAACAAAGGGATAGCCGAGACCAAAAAAGATGGTTACTTGGGTGCGACAGGTGAGTATGTGATATGTTTAGACAGTGATGATTATGTCGACCTTAGAATGGCAGAGTTGATGTATGCAAAAGCCAAAGAGGAAGATGCTGATATGGTAGTGTGCGACATCTATTGGAGCATTAAGGGGGTGAATCATCTATTAAAGTCGGCATTGAATGGAGAGGGAGACAACGGAATCAATATAAAAGAAGACCTTCTCAATAGAAGGGTTACACCGGGCTTGTGGTGTAAATTAATCAAAAGGAGTATATTAACCAGCAAAGAGATGAAATGGCCGGTAGGGTCATTTGCAGAGGATGTAGCTATCACTGTATTTGTTACGTATTTGGCAGAAAAGATAGCATACGTGGAGGAACCGTTGTATTATTATCTCTATAATGATACTTCGGCTTGCTATAGTAATTCGAAAGAGAAGCATCTGAGGAATTTGCGCGACAGTAAGATAAATCTTGAAATGGTATTCCAGTTCCTTAAAGAGAAAGGGGTATATGATAGATACAGAGAAGGGGTATATCTGCATAAGTTCTATGCAAAGAAATTGGTGATGCCGTTTGCCAATGAGCGGAAGTTTCGGAAGCTGTGGTTTGACACCTATCCCGAGATGAATCGCATATTATTCTGGGGGAATGATGTGTACAAGTCGTCGTATAGGCAGAAGGTATGGATGATTGCCATCTGGCTGGGGCTGTATCCAAAATACAAGAGACGGTTGCAGTCGAAACGGTTCCTTCCCAATATGCGATGGCATATAAATGACTTCTAAGAAAAAGAGTGTGTCAATAGAACACATGTCAATACATACTAAGTACTATGAGAAAGCAATTAGATACAAAGGATATACAATCACTTAGTTTAGAGATACTGTTGGATGTGCATGAATTCTGTGAGAAGAATGGAATAGTGTACTCCTTATCGGATGGAACCTTGCTCGGAGCGGTAAGGCATAAGGGCTTTATACCGTGGGATGACGATGTTGATATTTGTATGCTTAGGCCGGAGTATGAAAAGTTTATCCACTCATATAAGTCGGACAGGTTTAAACTGTTGTCGATGGAGACCGACAAGGACTATTTCCTTCCTTATGCTCATGTGGTAGATATGGACAGAACGGAGATAGTGTATAATTATGCCCCATTTTATAGAAAGAAATGTGGTGTGAAGATAGACATATTTCCGTTTGACACTGTTTCGGACGACAGGGCAGAATATGATGCGCAGTTCGATCGGACGGTGGAGATAGGTAATAGTTTTTATTATGCAAGAATGGCCTATTGGCGTTTCTCGTGCCATAAATCGTTAGGGTATAATTTCAGGTTGCTGAAGAGGAAAATAAAAACTCAAAACGGGCGGACGGTATTCAAATACAACAAGATGATTGATGCTAATGGCCGTAAGTTGCCGTTTGGGACGACAGGACACGTGGCAAAGATGTGTTTACCGCTTGACCAGTTCCGTCAATTGTATGAAATGAAAGATTTTGAAAGCACAGTACTTTTAGATTTCGAGGGGCATAAGTTAAGAGCGATGTGTGGGTATGATAATGTGCTGAAGGCAACATACGGTGATTATATGCAGTTGCCGCCAGAAGACAAGAGGCATAGTGTTCATGATATGGTGATTTATTATAAGTGAGAAGAAGAAGAGGGGAGAATTGAAAATTGAAAAGTGAAAAATGAATAGGCGGGGAAAAAATAAGAATTACAAATTAAAAGGGTGGGGCGGTTTAAACACTATTATTCATTAATTGTCGTGAATTCTTGATTATTACATGGCAATTCTTGCTTTATATTCAGTATTGATTATCATGAATGCCCTTTTCATGGGCAATTATTAGAGGTTACCATAATATAGATTTATACAGAGTTCTATGATAAGAATAGGTCGGCCGGTAATTGAAACATTTCCTGAGAAGGTGGTTCTTAAGTCGTTCATCCAAAATGAGGGTGAAGGGATAAATGAATGGCTATGGTATGCTGTAGAGCCGGAATATGGGCAATATCTATGTGACGAAGTTGCGGATGCATTTGTCTTGCCGATGATTTTGAGGGCAACCCGTTCGAAGCAGGATATTGTTGTGGAAGCCCCTATGTCGGAGAAGCTGCTATATAATCTGCAGAACTCGGTATTGTATGCAGCGAGCAAGTCGACACCCTATTTTGAACCGTATGTTGCGAACGCCCATCGTTATTGCCCCAAGATAGAATGTGAACATCCTGTTGTTATGGACTTTCAAGGGAAGGCAGTTGGAACCGGTTGTTCGTTGGGGATAGATTCGTTTATGGTGCTGTATGAGCATTATCTCGAACCCCAATGTCCAGATAGTTATAAGGTGACTCATCTGACATTCTTTAACGTCGGAGCGATGGGGTCAGACGCTTGTGCAGCAACGACAGAATCGTTTAAGCGTGACGGGGAGAGGATACATCGTTTTGCTGACAAGATAGGCCTTCCGTTGGTATTTGGAGACTCGAACGTGCATATATTCTATCCTGAGCATGATTTTAACTGGAGCCACACGTATCGGAATATGGGGATGGTATTGGCGTTGCAGAAATTGTTCGGGAAATATCTGTATGCATCGGGGTATGATATAATGAGTTTCGGCTTTGACCATCATGACAGTGCCCAATACGAATCGTTTTTATTGCCTCACCTGTCTACGGAAAGTACGGATTTGATTTCTGCCAATACGACGATGAAACGGTCGGAGAAAGTGAATTGTATAGCAAAGAACAAAGTGGTGCAGGAGAATCTGTATGTGTGCCTTAGAGAGCAGTCGGAAAATGACAGGGGTCGTGGAGGTAATAATGAGAATGGCTCTCAGAAACTGAATTGTGGACATTGTATGAAATGTGAGCGGACCATGCTTCAACTTGATATATTGGGACTGTTGCCCCAGTATGCCGAAATATTCGATATCAGAGGCTGGGAGAAGAGAAAAGACAAGTATGTAGGCATGGTATTAGCATACAGAAAAGAAGATTATTGGTATGAGGATTTATATCATTCAATGATAGTGAATAAGTATCCAATATCGTTTAAGGCTCGTTTGCGGGGGATGTTGTATAAACCATACCGTCGTTTGCGGGGACATAAATGAAGAAACAAATGCATACAAAAAAAGCTCAATTACGCATCTATTTTTTGTCGAGGTCGTATGTAGTTAGACGGCTGTTGTCGCCGAAGAAATTCGTGACATTGCGGACGCTATGCAAATATGCAGAAGTAGATATAACATCATGCTCCCAGGCGGTGCAAGCCTGTTTGGATAAGACAGTGAACCATGTGTCGATGATAGACGAGGACGTCGCGGTATATCCAATAGGAAGTATTTGTGTTGCCAGGGATATGAAAGAGGCGTCATTGGCGATGACGCACAAACCCATAGCATTGTTGACAGACCAGCAGTTTGGCAATTATCCGTGTCTGGTAGTGCCAAATGTATCGTCTACGTTTTCCCGATTCTGCCATTACTATAGAGAGTTGAATAAAGATGTCCATATTACAGCGGTGACTGGGAGTATTGGGAAAAGCACCACCAAGGGGATGATTGCCTCCGTGTATTCAGAATACGACAAGAAAGCACTTTACAGTTTGGCCAATGACAACTCTCCTGCGATGGTAGGATATGCTGTGCAGCATATTCCTAAGAAGTGCAAGCTTATGGTGCAGGAGGTATTAGAGAATATTCCGAATGAAACAGGGTATATGTCCAAAATGTTAGAACCGCATGTAGCAGTAATAGCTGCCATAGACAATTCGCATTTTGAGGCGTTTGAAAGTCCAGAAGGAATAGTGAAAGAGATTTGCTCCATAGCCGAAGGCTTGCAGGATAATGGATATGTGGTTATAGACAAAGTGGATATGCCCCGAGCTGAAAGGTACTTGGCAGGGCGAAAGGTTGTGACCGTGTCGGACACGGATACGACCGCGGATTACTATGCTGAGAACATCCAGATAACGCAAAAGGGGCTGAAGTTTGATGTAGTAGAGCGGGAGACAGGTCAGCGCGAAGAGGTAAGGTTGGTGAATATATATGCGCGGCATAATGTTGCAATCGCACTCCGGGCTTTTGCTGCAGGAAGATGTGAGAATATTCCATACGAAGTAATTGCGAGCGGGTTGGGTAATTACCGTACACTGGGCTATCGGCAGAATGTTGTGTGGACACAAGACGGTGTCTGTTTATATGCCGATTGCTATAACTCAATAGCCAGTTCGGTGAAAGCGGCATTGGACACGGCAGATGTTATTTCAGTAAAAGGGAAACGAATAGCAGTGTTGGGAGACATTGCCGAGTGCGGGTCACTATCAGATGAGGAGCACGACAAAGTCGTGCAGAGTGTCAATGAGTCTGCATTTGACGTTATGCTGTCTGTGGGTGAAAATATGAATGCTGCTGTCAGGCGCAGAAAAATGCGAGAAGGTCTGCAATGCTTCCCTTGTGAAACGCGGGAAGCGGTGGTTAAAGAGTTGCGAAAGATAGTAAAACCGGGAGATTTAGTGCTTGTCAAAGCGAGTGGAGCGGGTAAATTAGAGAAGGTGATTAAAGCATTATGGCCAGAGGATTATCACCAGATGATAACCCCATATATAAAGCGTCGCCGTTCTTGGGAATTCTATAGTGCTGTTCATTAGTTGAAGGGGGCTTTAAAGAGATAGATATTATAGATATGATAGATGCAATAGAGAGGATAGAATAGATTAGTTTTTGGCGGAGGAATGAGAGTCTATCATATTAGATGGTTTATTAAAAAAGAACGTTGTTTTTATGAATATAGGCAAGAAAATACTTTTGATGGCGCAATACGTAAGAAGGATCAAAAGTCCAGAGAAATACGTTACGCTGAGGAGGTTGTGTGACTATTGCGGGTGCGATATAGAGCAGTTCTCACCGGGTGTGCAGAAACGGCTTGACAAGACCGTTTGGCATATTTGCAGTCAAGGGATGTTAGTTACTCCGGCACATAGTGTTTGGTTGGTTGCCAACAAAGAGGAAGCGGATTTTGCCATGTGGCGTAAAGCGATTGCTCTTATTTCAGAAGTACAATATGCTGATTATCCGTGTATAATTGTCAAGGAACCGATTGCGTTGTATGCAAAGATGTGTCAGTATTATAGGGCTTTGCAGAAAAAGGTGTCCGCGACGGTGGTTACAGGAAGCATAGGAAAATCAACCGCTTGTGGTATGTTGGCATCTGTGTATTCGGCAGCCGGTAAGACATATTATTCACCTGGGAATGGGAATGACCCTTGCGAGGTGGGATATATGGTACAGCATATTCCGTCGGATTGTGAAAAGATGGTGCAGGAAGTATGTGAGAACAAAATCGGTGTTACCCAATACCTCTCACAGATGGCAATGCCATCGGTAGTGGTTATTACGGCGATAGACAAGTCCCATTTTGAGGAGTTTGGGAGTGAGGAGGCCGTGGTTAAAGAAGTGTGCGAAGCGGCTAAAGGACTGCCTGAGGATGGTAAAGTGGTAGTTTGTAAAGAGGATTTCCATAGGAATGATTTAATAAACAGGAAGGTAATAGTAGTGTCGGATGGAGATAGTGAGGCTGACTACTATGCAAAGAATGTGTCTGTTTTAAAGTCAGGATTATCTTTTGTTGTTGTGGATAATAGTAATGGGACAGAGCATCCAGTTAGATTAAACAACATCTATGCAAGACATAATGTGTCTGCAGCGTTAAGAGCGTTTGCAGCTGCACGTTGTGAAGAGTTGCCATATTCGCTGATAGTTAAAGGTTTGGCAGAGTACCATACCAGCGGGGTTCGGCAGAATGTCATCTGGACAGAAGATGGGATATGCCTGTATGCAGATTGCTATAATGCTATAGCCACATCCGTGCGTTCAGCGGTAGAAACGTCGGACATTATTCCGGTGACGGGCAAACGTATTGCAGTTTTGGGTGATATAGAAGAATGTGGGCAGTTGTCCGAGACGCAGCATGACGAGAGCGTGGGTATTGTAAACCAGTCGTCGTTTGATATTTTGATTACGATAGGTGAGAAAATAAATGCAGCGGTAGGTAGGAGTCATTTCAGGGATGGATTACGTGTTATTCCATGTAAGAATAAAATTGAGGTAGAAAAATGTCTTCGAGGAAATATGAAGTCGGGTGATCTGGTTCTTTTAAAATCAAGTCACTCGGGAAAGTTACAAACGATAATAGAGCATTTGTGGCCAACTGATTACCGCAAGATGAATTCTTACAATAAGGAATATCGTTCTTGGAAGTTCCATTCCGCGATAAGTTAGTGACTGAATAATTGTCGAATGTGGGTAGCGATTCCGTGAAATATTGAAAGAGAAACCTCCCCAAAGTCTTTCGACCGCAAATTGATTTTGTGGGTGGATTGTCATGTGTAACGTCAAATAAAACGAATTATTTCGAACATATCTTAAAGTATATAGGTATATGCCATTTTCTTCTGATACAAGAGCAAAGATTTTCTCACGATTGACCAAGGTGTACCGGGGTGTCGCCTCATGGTTTTGGGTGCGACCTTCGCAATTCATATCATTGTTGAAGGATAAGAGCTTCTATAAACATGCAACCTATTTTCCAGAGTATAAAGGAAAGAGGAAGTCTTCTGGAAGAATCTTCATAGAGCAGGTGGGACAGATATTGCGCTATGGGAAGGTGAACCAGTTCTATTTCCTATATGGTTTTGATGTCAAGTCGAAAGCAGAGCAGAAAGAGTATGTGCATTATGAGCCCTTTTTACACAGAAGAGGGGACTTGAACTTAACTTTGTATCATGATTATACCTGTATACTGCGTGACAAGTTTATTTTCTCCATCTTTGCAGATGGGATAGGGGTAAAGACTGCAAAAATACTATTCTATACGGCAGAAGAAAAGTTGTATGACTATGCAACCAAAAAGGTTTGCAGTGTATCGGATTTGAAGAATATAGGAGTAGAGCGGATGTTTTGCAAGCCATTGGATGGGGAGGAAGGCAAAGGTACTTTTGTATTGGAAGTAATAGAAGGTGGATTCTATTGTGATGGGAAAGTGACTTCGGAAAATGCCTTATTGGAGATGTTGACAAAGAGACGTTACCTTGTGCAGGAATTTCTTGGTCAGCATACAGAGATGACTCGATTGCACCCGCAATCTATTAATAGTATCCGTCTTGTGACAGTGAGGGGGCTGAAGGACGGGAAGGTACATATCTTGCCATCCGTATTGCGGATAGGTACGGGTGGAAGTGTCGTGGACAACACATCCCGAGGAGGTGTGGCTGTAGGCATAGATGTTGAGACTGGGAGACTGAGACAGTATGGTTTTTTTAAACCTCAATATGGGTTGAAGATAGAAGAGCACCCAGATAGTCATATCCGGTTTGAAGGGTTTCAGATACCCTATTTTGAAGAAGTCAAGAGGCAAGCAGTTTATTTCCATTCGATGTTGCCTCAGATACATTCGGTAGGATGGGATGTTGCTGTGGGTGAAGATGGTCCGATATTTATAGAGGGGAATGACAATTGGGAGATTAATGGACCACAGAGTTGTAATAGAGGATTGATGAAAGAATTTAAAGAATACTTCCATAAATAGTTGTTTTAACATTTCTAAATGTGTTTTTTCTTGTTTAAACAGAAAAAAATAGTATCTTTGTATGTGAAAATTGGGATGAATATCCCCGATGGTTTCATTGTAAGTGCCTAAGGTAAAGCATTGTGCACTATCTTGGGGAGTTTTTGTATTACATTAAGTTCTGTTAAATATCTTTTTTATGAAGGGGTTGTGTGCAGTAGTAATAATTGGGTTTGATGTTTAATTTTGTGGATATAATGAATAAGATTATACATTTTATATATTTCGTTTTTTCTATTTCTTGCTTGGTGGCGATTTCGTGTAGCACTCCCAAGGAGTTGGGGTATTATAGTGATGCGGAACGTGACAGTGCGCAGCGTATCCTGACCACATATACCAATACAATTCATCTTGGCGATCAGTTGTATATCTATGTGAACAGCGAGACGATAGAAAGTGTTATTCCCTTTAATCAAGAAACGCATACTGAGGCAGTTGAGATGAGTCGGGTGAATAGTGCTAGTGGCAGTAATACTGTTAAACCTATGATGGACACGTATTATCAAAGAAAAGCAGTACATGTTGCTGGTTATCTTGTTGATGAAAAGGGATTTATACAATTCCCAATTTTGGGTAAGATTCAAGTGGAAGGGATTTCATACGACTCATTGCAAAATGTAATACAGTGTAGATTGAAAGCCGAAGAATATGTCAAGGATCCGGTAGTCACAGTAAGCCCGATGAATTTCAGGGTTTCTGTGGTAGGTGAGGTGCGTAGGCCAAAAGAAATACATGTTACAGGAGAGCGGTTGACAATTTTTGAGGCGTTGGCTATGTGTGGAGATATTACGGATTCTGGGATGCGTAGTAATGTGGTAGTTATGCGAGAGAAGAATGGTGTTGCTACACCAATAGAGGTGGATCTTACTAAAAAGACTATATTCGACTCAGAAGTTTATTATTTGCAACAGAACGATATTGTGTATGTTGAACCTAATTTGGCAAAGAAGCGTCTTGCGCAGATGAATTCCGAGTGGCCTAAATATGTCTCATTAGGTTTTTCAGTGGCGAGTGCAGTACATAATCTTTCGAGATTTATAAAAAAATAAAGTTTTTCAATTTTGTCATAGATAAAAATATTAATTATGAAAATAGCAGTAGCAGGGACGGGGTACGTCGGACTCAGCATTGCCACTTTGTTGGCGCAACATAATCAAGTCACATGTGTAGATGTTGTACCAGAACGAGTGAACTTGGTTAATGACAGAAAAAGTCCAATCCAAGATGATTATATTGAAGCGTACTTGGCTGGGTGCAGGGCTGAGACGGATGAGGATATTAAGAACTGGCGTGCCGGGGATAGTAGAAGTGATAGGTCAGTTTCTCTGGATATTCAAGCCACTATTGATTGGGAGAATGGCTATCGAGATGCTGAGTTTGTAGTCATAGCTGCCCCAACAAACTACGACACACAGAAGAATTTTTTCGATACATCGGCTGTAGAAGATGTCATAGAGAAAGTCCTTCAGGTCAATCCCAATGCGGTGATGGTCATTAAAAGTACCATCCCTGTAGGCTATACCCGTAGTTTGTATGTTCGATATGCGAACAAAGGGGTAAAAAAGTTTAACCTCTTGTTCGCCCCTGAGTTCCTGCGAGAGAGCAAGGCATTATTTGACAACCTCTATCCAAGTCGAATTATCGTCGGCTATCCCAAAATTATAGATAGACCAGAATTCGAAGAAGAGAACAAATCCATATTGAAAGTCACTGATGTAAATTACTTGAAACAGAAAGCCCTTGAGTTTTCGGATTTACTCAAAGATGCAGCTATAGGACCTAGTCAGGATTCAGATTATTGGAAGTCTTGCGACAATACAGATGCGCAGGCACATCGTGATGCAATTCCGAGATTATTCATGGGTATGAAAGAGGCAGAAGCAGTGAAACTTTTTGCCAACACCTATTTGGCGTTGCGTGTCAGTTATTTCAACGAACTCGACACCTATGCCGAAATTAAAGGCTTAGATACCATGTCCATTATCAATGGAATTGGCTTAGACCCGCGTATTGGTAGTCATTACAATAATCCAAGTTTCGGGTATGGAGGTTACTGTCTCCCGAAAGACACAAAGCAGTTGTTGGCGAACTATGAGGACGTTCCTCAGAATATGATTACTGCCATCGTAGAAAGCAATAAGACAAGGAAAGACTATATTGCTGATGCTGTGCTGCAAAAGGCCGGATATTATGAGGCGTCTGCGCAGTGGAATGTCTCGAGGGAGCATCCTTGTGTGATAGGTGTTTATCGTCTCACTATGAAGAGTAATTCGGACAACTTCCGGCAGAGTGCCATTCAAGGCATTATGAAGCGAATTAAGGCAAAGGGTGCCGAAGTAATCATTTATGAGCCTACGTTGGGAGATGGAAGCACATTCTTTGGTAGCCGTGTTGTTAACGATTTGAAAAAATTCAAGCAACAAGCGCAGGCAATTGTAGCAAATCGCTATGATTCTTGTTTGGATGACGTACAGGAGAAGGTGTATACACGAGATATATTTAAACGTGATTAAAAAATAAAGTGATGAAAGTATTAGTAACAGGTTCCGCTGGTTTTATTGGGGCAAATTTAGTATTACGATTGTTGGAGACAGAATCGCCTATTGAGATTGTAGGAATGGATTCTATTAATGATTACTATGATATTAAGTTAAAGGAGTACCGATTGGATTTGATTGACCAGTGTGCAGCAAAACATCTAGAGAGTAAATATACTTTCATAAAAGGGAATCTTGCAGATAAGGCTTTAATAAATAAATTATTTACAGAGAACAATTATGATATAGTTGTTAATTTGGCAGCTCAGGCTGGAGTACGTTATAGTATTGAAAATCCAGATGCCTATATTGAGAGCAATATAATAGGATTTTACAATATTCTCGAAGCCTGTCGTTGGCATCCAATACAGCATTTGGTGTATGCCAGTAGCAGTAGTGTCTATGGTGGTAACATTAAGGTGCCATTTAGTACTGACGACAATGTTGACCATCCAGTAAGCCTCTATGCGGCGACTAAAAAGAGTAATGAGCTCTTTGCACATTGCTACAGCAAGCTTTATAATATTCCTTCAACGGGACTCCGTTTCTTTACTGTTTATGGTCCAGCCGGACGCCCAGACATGGCTTATTTTGGATTCACAAATAAATTACTAAAGGGTGAGACAATCCAGATATATAACTACGGAAACTGTCGACGTGATTTTACTTATGTGGATGACATTGTGGAGGGTATAGTAAGAGTAATGAAGAAAGCCCCAGAGAAAATTATGGGCAAAGACGGTCTGCCTATCCCACCCTACAAGGTTTATAACATAGGCGGTGGTCAGCCTGAGAATCTCTTGGATTTTGTGCAAATATTGCAAGAAGAACTTGTCCGGGCGGATGTGCTTCCCAAAGACTATAATTTCGAGGCTCACAAAAAACTTGTTCCCATGCAGGCTGGTGATGTGCCAATAACCTATGCTGATGCAAGTGCATTGGAACATGATTTTGGTTTTGTGCCCAAAGTAACGTTGAGGGATGGCTTAAGAAAGTTTGCAGAGTGGTATAAAGTTTATTATTGCATGAAAGAGGTTGAAAAATAAGCAAAAGGTAATCCTGCGTTAGCAATGCAAGTAAAACGTTTGTATACAATCTAAAATGTAATATTTTTGTTTATAATAATTGCAAACGATGTTTTGTTCGGTAAAGCAAGATTTGGATTTAAATGATTCGATTGTTTCTGTAATGCTTGAATTAGTTCGTGCAGCTGTATTAGAGAAACGTCCTTTCATCCCTCAAAATATTACAATAGATTGGGATAGGCTGATGGAAATATCAGCAGAGCAGGGGTTGGTAGCTTGGGTATGGATTGGAGTTGAGAAATTGCCCGAGGAGCAAAAACCTCCACGGTTGCAAAAGATAAACTGGTCTCTTTCTGCTCAGGCTATTCAAGAACGTTATGAATATCAGGTGACTGTACTTAAAGAGATGTTGGATGTATGCAAAAGAAATAATATAAGGCTCATGGTTATAAAAGGTATTGGATTATCTTCATTATACCCAGATCCATCTTGCCGACCATCAGGTGATATTGATATTTTTCTTTTTGATTCATACAATAAAGGGAATGAATTATTTGCTAAGGATAAGATCCATGAAACAGGAAAGCATGCAAAGTTAGAGTATAAAGGTGTTAATATTGAGAACCATCTAAATTTTCTGAATGTGAAATGGCCAGTGCGTAGAGAGGTTGAAAACTATATTAAGTCTAATCTTTCTAAATCAGTACTAACACAAGAGGGATACTACATTCTAGAACCAGAAAGTAACCTACTTTATTTGATTATGCATGCCATAAGGCATCTTAATTATGTAGAAACAGGATTGACTCTTCGTAGTATTATTGATATACCCATTTTCCTTAATCATTATCGCGATTTGCTTACTCCAGATAGATGTTATGAATTAATGAACAAATTTAAGATAGCTCACTGTTTTGAACTAATGGTATATTTAGGTGAGTGGGCATTAGGTATTAACCTTGCTCATTATCATAGGGGGTATGTTCCAATATCTGATCAGGAGGCTGCGTATAATATGTTTATAAAATGTAATTATATTAGATTTATTCCTACTGAGATTCCATATTTCCGTTATCTTAAATTGAGTTTGATACAGTTTAGGCAATGTCAGTGGAAATATCATTATGAACATGTTAGTACATTTAGCCGAGTCTATTTATTTGTAAGAAAACAGTTGCATGTTTTTGTGAAATATTGTTTGGGTGTAGAGAGGAGTAAAGCTTTAAAAAATGTATTTGAAAAAAAATCAAATGATGGTAATAAATAAATCTGTTTCTCACTATAAATTTATTGAATGAGAATAGATTCTGTAAGTGTAGTCTAAGTGAATCTGCGTTAGAATTGGTGGAAATTCTGCCATCTTTGTTAAGACTCATTTCTTGATGTACCATATTTAATTGTGATTGGTGATTATGCTTGAATATCTTAATTGGTAAATATATATTCGCATTGGCAGAGGAGTCTTTTTCGCACATCTTGTTGCTTTAAGCAGTGAATTACTAATTAGTTGCAAGTCTTTGATGTCAATCTTACAAGAAAAGGAGAGGGAGAATCAGTAAATACTTTTGTTTTTTCAGTTTAATATTAACGATAGAATAACCTTCCATAGAATGAGTTAGAAATATGCGACGGTTTACAAACATACATACGATATTTGTTTTGACAATAATTGTCGCAGTATTACAGTCTTGTGGTAATATGAGGGTTGTCACTACATGTGATGGAGATGTAGTAAAGCAATTCTCTAAAAACAACACCATATACCGAATTAAAGGGAATGTTAATTTAGGGGGTAAAACGGTGAAGATAGGGAATGGTAGCACCTTGGATCTTAGAGATGGAAGTTTGAACAATGGTACACTTACGGGTGATTTCAAATTTAGAGGGGCAAAGAAAGGTTCGCTTAATGTCAAGTTCTCAAAATGTAACATTTCAGGAGTGGTGCCTATATATAACAATGGTGATGTTGTAGGTTTGATTACAAGTTGTGTTGATGGGTGTAAACTTATGGAGAATTTGACTATTGAAAAACCTATTTATCTAAGAGCAAGTCTCAATGGGAATAGTCATACTATAACGAGTACGGAGAAAGCATCAGTCGCAGTATACATAAATGATTCGCGATTGCCTATTATAATAGAAAGCATTACCTTAAGAAAACTGATACCCAAAGGGACAATCAACAAAAATTATGCGATTAATTCCACGAACTCTTCCAATATTACAATAAAGAATTCTATTATTGATGGGCGTGTTCGATTTGCTAATACAACAATGTCAGATGCTGCTGAGGTAATCAGTGAGAATATAAGTTTTTTGCACACAAAACTATATGCTGACTTTTCTTCTTGTCCACAGGGTTGGGAATACGGTCAGGACCATTTGTCATTTTATTCGATGAAAAATGTTCTTATTGAGAATTGTGTAATTGAGTCAAAGGACGTGAATAGGGTATTGAAGACGTCAGCGTATTTTAAGGAAAAAGATTATGATCATCCTCAAAATTGTACTGATGGCGTTGTGTTTAGAAACAATACTGTCAAAGCGAGTTCTATCAAAGGGAAACAATTTTGGGATATGTACTGTGGCACGGTTAATGTTTTAATAGAGGGTAATATTATTGAAATACAAGGTTTTACTCGTTTTGTGGAGGATAAGGCTTATCAGAAGAAATATAAGGGGAATGAACTTCTCTCAAGCCTTATCGAAATAAAAAACAACAAGATTTATATAGAAAATGGAAATCTATTTCAGTTTAAGGCAAACAGCGAGGTCGATTCTTTTAAGGTAGCGGGGAATGATTTTACAATCGCAGGTGCTAATGTAAATCCTTATTCCCAGTGGGAACGTGGAAATATATTTCTGTTACAAGGCTATATGTCGTTTATTCTTACTGATAATACAATAACACTCAAAGATGAAGCTATCGGGCTGCCACTTGCGATTGTGAACTATAATTGTATGGACACAAAAATAATGAACAATGTTATAATAGATGCTTCACGGATTTATTTTCGCTCAGCAAATTCATCATCGGGTAATAAGCAAACAGTGAAATGTGACAGATTTGAATACATAGGTAATAAACGTATATATTCTGTTCAATATGGCAACAGGTCTAAGATGGAAATATATGTTACGCAAAGTGATATTGGAGAGATGTCACTCTCTATTCCAGGAGAGCCTGTTTCAGATGATAATGTCATTGAGTTTGGAGTAGGGGCAAATGTTCGTGGATTATCTTTAGCTGCCACTTCTCCCAACCGAAAGAAGTTGTTTCGTGTACACAATTCTAAAGATACAAAAGTGAGTGTAATTAAGGTTCCAGACGGTACTGTCCGGCGTGGAATGGATTGGATAAGATAACAACAACTAATAGAGTAAGCAATGAGGCTCCGTTTTTTCGATGTAATCATTAATGCCTATCTTCGTAAGTTTCACCCTGTGAAGTGGGCACGTAGACTTGGTGTGAAAGTAGGTGAACATACAGCCATCTCACCAGAGACCCATTTCCCTGGAGAACCATATCTTATTACGATTGGCAATCATGTTCAAGTAACTCGTTCAGTATCAATGTATTCCCATGGGGGGGGCAATGTCGTTCGGCGTCAAATTCCAGATTTCGACTGTTTTGGAAAGATCGTAATAGAGGACTGGGCATATATCGGAAGTGAATCCCTTATCATGCCTGGTGTGACAATCGGCGAAGGTGCTTTGGTGGCTGCAGGCTCTGTTGTCACCAAGTCGGTACCTCCAGGAATGGTTGTAGGAGGCAATCCTGCCAAGGTGATTTGCTCGGTAGATGATTATATAGAGCGAAACAAACAATATAATGTCAAGACCAAAGGGTTCGATTCTAAAAAAAAGAAAGAAATCCTGCAAAACTTGCCAGAAGCAATGTTTCTTAAGAAATAGAAATGGTTGAACATTCAAAAAATAACAAAAGAATAGCTAAGAATACGGTTGTGCTTTATGTCCGTATGCTTGTGGTTATGGCTGTGACGCTTTTTACGTCACGTGTCATTCTACAAGCACTTGGTGTAGAGGATTTTGGATTATATAATGTCGTTGCAGGTGTTGTGGGGTTGTTCGCATTCTTACGCACTTCTATGGAGAAATGTACCCAACGTTTCCTAAATGTAGAGATGGCTAAGCCCGACGGCCGGTTGAATGATACGTTCTCAGCGAGCATGACAATACATATCATTATCATGGTAGTTATTCTCGTACTTGCAGAGACAGTTGGTCTTTGGTTTCTTAATTCGAAAATTAACATACCCGAAGGTCGCGAGGCCGCTGCTAACTGGATATATCAGTCTGCAGTTGTTTCACTTTGTTTTACATTGCTCTGTGTTCCATATAGTGCTAGCATAATTGCTCATGAAAGGATGGGGTTCTTTGCGGTTGTCAGCATTCTTGATGCATTTCTTAAGTTAGGTATTGCATATATGGTACTTCACTCTTCTTTTGATCATTTGATTTATTATGGAGTATTAATGGCTGTTGTCCACTTGGTAAATTTTATTCTTTATTCGGTTTATTGTAGGATAAAATTTGATGAGACAAAATTCCGTATACTGTTTGATAAGAGTCTTTATAAAGAGATTTTTAGTTTTGTCAGTTGGACTCTGTTAGGGCAGATGGCTATTATCGGAACAAATCAAGGTAATAACATTTTGGTTAATATGTTCCATTCAGTTACAGCAAATGCAGCCATGAGTGTTGGTAGTCAGGTGAATGGAGCCGTAACAAGTCTTTCTGCTAGTTTCCAGACGGCATTTACACCACAGATAACAAAATCATATGCTTCCCACGATTATGACTATCTTAAGTCATTGGTTTATTCGACGAGTAAGATTTCTTTTCTGCTTTTAATAATGGTGACAATACCTCTTGCCTTTAACATCGATTTTGTCTTGAAAGTATGGTTAAAGACAGTGCCAGAGATGTCGGGAATCTTTTGTATCCTCACCCTCTGCAATGGAATACTAAATGCTTTGAGTGCTCCTTTAAACTTTACAGTAATGGCCTCTGGTAAGATTAAATGGTTTCAAATAGTAACGTCCTTGGTTTATCTTTCTGATTTGATAATCCTGTATGCACTCTTCTCTTTGGGTTTTCCTCCGGCTACTGCCTTGGCAGTTAAAGTAACAATTATGGTGGGAGTGTTATTTGTGCGTTTGTATTATGCTCATGCCAATGTTCCATGCATTGATTTGCTCTCATATACAAAGACCATTATTTTACCGCTTACAATAGCAACGTTGATGAGTGTGGGTGCTGCTTGGGTAATGATGCATTTTACCACAAATATGTTAGAGAAAGTATTAGCGACAATTGGAATGGTCATGACTACTTTTGTTTTTATGTCTTTTATCGGATTGTCTAAGAGTGAACGTTGTTCAATGATTAACTTAATTAAGAAATTTAGTAACAAATAGATATTATATGTTGGGAATATGTCGTGATCTGTTCTCTCAATGGAATAAGCAGAATATTTGCTATTGTCATTGGAAAAGTAATGAGCATTTGACAGAGGGTCTGGACGGCTTAACAGACCTTGATGTCTTATTGAAAAAAACAGATAAGGATAGGGGGTGTGCGGTTCTTCAGAATCTCTGTTTCTTGTATTGTAAATCACAGTTTGGCTCTCGTTATCCCTTCGTTGAGGACTGGATTGGTTTTGATACTGCTACTGGTACCTTAATACATCTTCATCTACATTATAAGATGATAACTGGACACAAAGGTATGAAGGAATACACGTTGCCATGGACGGATGAAGTGTTGTCAACAAGGGTGGAGAACGATGAGACTAACGTATATATATCTGACCCAAATTACGAGATTCTTACTTTGTTTTCACGTTTCGGTCTAAAGGCTCATTATAAACAAATAAAGGTAGCAAAGAAAAAAGGCTTCACAATTGGAGAGGATAATAAGAAAGAAATAGATTATCTAAAAGAGAGGGTTGATTGGAATAAGGTTTCTGCTTTAGCATATCATTATTACCAAGAAGATGCAGAGTTGCTAGTTGATATCATGAAGAATCAAGATATTTCTGGAGAAGACTTTTTATGCTTGAAGACACTGGCTGAAAGGCACCTCAAAGATTATAGTCGTTATTCATCTATAGGCGTTTTTATTCGTTCCATTTATTTCCGGCTCACCGGATATTTACAATCTCTTAAGAATAAGTGCGGGATTATTACAGTTACTCGTAAGACATCCTCATCAGGGAGAGGACCTATCATAGCCTTTATGGGGCAGGATGGGGCAGGTAAGAGTACCGTGACCAAAGATGTCCGGAAATGGCTTTCCTGGAAACTGGAAGTGAAACAGTTTTATCTTGGAAGCGGAGATCATTATCAACCGTGGGAAAAACGTATGGCCGAAAAGTTGCATGGTAGCAATAATTCAATTGCGATACTAATTAGAAAATGGCTGCCTTTCAGTTATCTAAGTAAATTAGGGAAAAATGTCTATAAGACAATCGTAAAGGCAAATAGATATTCTCGCAGAGGTGGGATAGTTCTATTTGACCGTTATCCACAGACAGAGTTTATTGGTATCAACGATGGCCCTAAAATACGCAGCACTATCATGAACAAAGCCACAGGAGTTCTTCGGCCTATTGCTGATTACTATGCACGGAAAGAGGAATATTACTTAAATAAAGCGGTTCAATATAAACCTGATATCGTAATAAAGCTTATGCTTCCTCCTGAAGAATCAATGCGGAGAAAACCTCATGAGAATTATGAAGTGGTAAGAAGAAAACATGAAATAATAAAGTCACTGGATTATGCAGGACTATTAGGAGGACAACATATTGTTGATGCGACACAACCCTATGAAAAAGAATTGATAGAGATAAAAAAGATTATTTGGAATTATCTGATAAAAAGACAGTAAGTGATTACTATAAGCAATGAAAGAAACAATACATCCAATAATTATAGAACTATTTGGGCTACCTGGATGCGGAAAGACAACCTTACGCGACAACTTAGTTCAATCCTCAGGGATACATAGGAAGTATTCCTCGATGACAGAGTTGTCTTCACAATACAGACACTTACCTTTTTTGAAAAAAATTCGCTATATCCCATGGAAAATGTGGTGGCTTCTCTTGAGATTCTTTATGAGTATGCCGCTGCTACCTTTGAAAGAATGGGTATTTTATAAGGTCTTCTTTTCTTTTGGGTTGATTTACAATTATTCACTTTATGCTAAAGGGTTGAACTATATAATAGTAGATCATGGATTTGTCCAAGCTGTAGTATCTCTTATGCATGGTCATTTAACCAGACTGTCAAAGAATCAAGAGATCAGATTTATAGAAATAACAAGGCTATTGCCCAATACAAAGTTTGTGTATTGCAAGTTGCCTGCAGAAGTGTCTTTCCAGAGGATTCGATCAAGAAAACGCGGTGTGGGCAGGTTAGATGTTTTAAAAGACGATGAACTACTCAGAAAACAACTTTTGGATGAGGAATATGTATTTGAGTCTCTTTATGAAAGTTTTAATGCTATAGGTAATCAAGAATGCTATATATTGGATAGTGCTCTGAGTGTGGACAATTGTGTAAATAATTTAACGGACATTATTGTGCTATGAGAATAAAAACGTTTATATTATTTATCTTGGCATTGCTTGGTTGTATAGCATATATAAGCATGCCATTAGGCCCATTTGACTCCCGTCTGTTTGATGCTGGCATTATTGTGGCAATAATTTCCGTGGTAATCTTTTTCAACTATTCTCAGCATAGCCCTTTGAAAGGTTATTGGATTAGGCCTTCTATACTTTTTTTGATAGGTTTTTTTGCTGTTAATTTCCAATACTTGGCAGATTATCGATTTGGTCTGAAGTCAGATGGCTCAAGAATGATATTGATTGGAGAGATTCTTAACCATTGTATGCTACTTGGCGTAGTTGGGATCTTGTCTTTTGTTGCGGGATATGTTTTCAAGCCTATAAGAGAGAAAGTCCCTTTAACTGACACTTTAACATATAGCAAAGTGAATATTCCAACTTCTTTCTTGGTTGTGTTAAATGTGGTGGTTTTTGTGGCTTTTTTGTTGACAATTGATATTGTATCATTTGTGTCGGGTGCTGATTACGGAAACGCAGAAAGGGTAAATTCTCACTTTGAAGGACTTTTATATGTGTCTAATGCGTTGATTGTTTGTAATGTATGTATAAAGTCGGCGGGGCAGACTACCTTTAAACAATATATAAAATCATTTCCTACGATTTCACTAATAGTGATTTTGTTGTATATGGTAATGCGTCTCCTTAGTGGGGATCGTGGTCCATTTATTTATACAATGCTATTATTGGTTTTTGGTTATGCTTATTCGACCCGCAATAAAATTAAACTAAGAAGAGTTCTCATATACCTATTTAGCGCAGCCATACTTATATCGGTTGTCGGTATTGCACGTTCTTTGGAGTTGAGCCAGAGGTTTCATCAGCGAATGGGTTCTGCCTTCGAAATGTTCACAGAGGAAGGGCGCTTCGGTGAGCGTGGTGAGAGAACGGTTTCTCCACTGACTGAAGAAATGGGTTTCTCTTTTTTGGTGAATCAGACGGATGTGAATGCTATCGAAAGAAAAGGTGAAAAGTTAAATTATGGCTTATACACCGTGACAGAGGTGGTCTCGTCAATTCCATTTATGCCCAGTTTTTTGCAAAATACTCTTGGGATGCCTGAAGAGAAATTCTCATCATCTGGTTTTGCTAATTATCATTATTTCGGGGGATATGAAAGAAACTGGGGTATAGGAACTACTATAGTTGGTGATTTTTATCTTCAATTTGGCGTGTGGGGTGTACTGATAGGATTGTTTATAACCGGTTTGTTTTTTAGGTTCCTTGATATTAATATGTTTTGCAGAGAAAAGACATTGATAGGCGCGTATACAATACTTTTAGTTATTCTTTTTTCTGCCAAGTCAATATATATGCCACGAGCAATGCTGACTGTAGAGTTGCCTCGTTTCGTAATAGGTTCAATAATTTTGTTTGCATTAGGCGTTAGAAAAAAGAAAGTGTCATGAAAAGAATTCTTTTTATAGATTCCGGTTTTGGCAGTGGTGGAGCGGAACATCAGTGTTCTCAACTTATTAATATGCTGATAGAGAAGGGGTATGATGTAACCTGTGCCTCATTCAGTGATGTCCTAGATCATTATTATATCTCGCCTAAGGTTACCCGGTTGAAATTGGCTCCAGGCAAATCCAAAGGTAAGAAGATTTTGGCGGTAGAGATGTTTCTTCTGAGTGCAAAAGCAGATGTAGTGATTGCTTTTTCCCAACGTCTTAGTTGCTTGTGTTTATTCCCTCTACTTCTGAGACCGAGGATTAAAGTTATTTCCAGCGAACGGAATTTCACAATTGATAAGCCAGACCAGTTTGAAAAGATACTGATGAAAACGGGCATATATAGACGATCAAACTTTATAGTGCCCAATAATTATTCTCAGGGGAAATATTTGGCAGAAAAAATGCCTTCTCTTAAGAATAAGATTCATGTTATCACAAACTATACTGATACTGATATGTATAAGTGTTCGCCTGTGCCAAATAATGATATTCCCAAAATTGGAATATTCTGTCGTTTTGAAAAACAAAAGAATTTCCATCACCTATTAGAAGCACTATATGTTTTGAATCAGAGGTATGATTACAAATATCATATTGATTGGTATGGCAACCATACATTTAATACCGATGCACAGAGGCTATATTTTGAAGATGGATTAAAGAAGATTGACGAATATAAACTGGGAGACTATATAACTATCCATGAACCCACCAAAGAGGTTGCAAAACTGATTCCTACATTTGATGCAATGTGCTTGCCATCCTTACACGAAGGCTTTTCTAATTCTATTTCTGAATATATCTGTAGCGGACGGCCGGTCATATGCAGTGACGTTAGTGATAATTCTGTTATGGTACACGAAGGAGTAAATGGTTTCTTGTTCAATCCGCTGGATGTGGAAGATATAGTTAGAGCTTTCTCTAAGTATTTTGAAACAACAAAAGAGGAGAGAACAGAAATGGGGCAGAAAAGTAGAGAAATAGCAGAACCCCTATTTGATAAGGAAAAGTTTATTAACGAATATATCAAGTTGATAGAATCATGAAGAATAATGTGGTATATTTTTTCGTGGATTCTGTGACGTGGAATTCTATAGAAACGCATCAGGCTGCGGTAAGTCCAACGCCTTTTCTCGACTCGTTAAAAAAAGAAAGTATAACAACAACCAAATTATACTCCCATGGTCCATACACTGATGCAGCTACTCATAGCCTTTTTACTGGTCGAAATTGCTTAGATGATTTTGGCTATTTTTTCAAGTTGAATACTGCACCCATACATCAGTATAAGGCTTTTCATGATGCAGGGTATGAGACTTACGACTTCAATTACCCATATTATATTTTAGGAGAAGAAGTCTGTAAATACATTGATCATCCTGTTTATTCTACAGGCTTTATTTTTGGAAGTGAATGGGGAGGGATTTTCAGTTATTATTGTGATCTCTACAAATATGCTGGTTTAACCTCAGATGACTATTTACTTTTAAAAGAAAGGTTTAGAGTACTTTTTGATTCATGGATTATATATTTGGATAATTCGATAAACAAACCAGAGACATTTGTTATCCATAAGGAAATACATAATTCATACGATGCGTCTAAAGCCTTAGCAACTTTGAAGGAGGAATATAAAAAATTCAAGGCAGATAATAAGGCATATATAGATGACTTTCTTGTGAAAGGGCAGTCGCATATACTTGTGAATCTTGATGATTCTGATATTGATACATATATTGATAGGAACTTTCTAAAGGGGTATGTGGAAAAAAAGTACCATAAACTTTTGAAGGAAATACATAGAAATAATCTAAAGGCAAACGTATGGAAAAGTATACCCTCCCCTAAGCGTTTCATACATGCCATAAAAAAGTATATGCAAACTCGGGACAGCAGTTATTTCATGTATATTGCCAACTATTTTTGTGGGCTAAACACTATCCATCAAATACGTAAACGCTGGATGAAACCTAAATGGCAGAACCAGCATACAGCATATACAATGTATCAAGAGGGGTTGAGAATTCTTGAGAGCAGGAAGAGCGATAAGCCTTTTTATTTCTTTTTTGATGTGGAAGAACCTCATAATAATATTGCATTCTTCTCATATGATGTAAAAGACACTAAGGTGGTAGATGATGAGATGCAAGTGATTCAAGAATACGTTACCTCTTTAGGAGATAATTTTGTGGGTAATTTAGCATACCTATTATCTATCCGTTATTCTGACTATCAAATTGAAAAATTTTGTAAGGGGTTGAAGGAGATGGGACTATGGGATACAACTACGATACTTGTTGTAGCAGATCATGGTTCATCGTATTCTTTTACCCCAGTACATAATAGGAGAGTGAATAACTTTTATGACGAGTGTTACCACATTCCAATGCTTTTACATCACCCAGGTCTTAAGGGGCGAGAAGTGACATCGTATCAGTATTCGAAAGATGTCCTTCCTACTTTGATGGATGTTTTGGGATTGGAACTATGCAGTGATTTTAAAGGTCGTTCTATGTTGAGGGAAGAACAGGAAAGACCATATGTTATTAGTGAATATATGGGACCTGGATGCCCAGATATGTTAAGGCGGAAGATATGGTTTAGCGCAAGAGATGAGAACTATATCGTCGCATATAAAGTTGGTGTTTTTGAGCCGTTTGATAATGGAGAGTTAGCAGAAGTGTTTGATCTTTCAAAGGATCCCAATCAATTTTACAATATTAACGATAAGATTGACAGAAGCAAAATAGAGTATTTGCTGGAGCCATTGAAAGAGAGACATGCGGAGATATGTCGTGACACGGGATTGTTTATGGATAAACTAAGAAAAGGCCAATGATAGATATAAAGATATACAAAAGTGGTGATATAGCACCGGAGATATTTGAGACAGTCTCACAGCTACTCCATGAATCATTTGAAGAAAGGAGAAATCAAGGGATATCCTTCAAATGTGGAAGTTTTTCTGCCTTAGATGTCGAGCACGAATTTGCTGGAATGGGAGGGTATCTATTAGTTGCAGAAGAAGAAGGAATAATAGTTGGAACCGTTTCACTAATAAATAGGAGAAAAGGTAAATTCACTTATGCATCACATGATAACCTGGCTGTGCACAGCTCCTGTAAGGGTAAAGGTGTTGCGAGTGCCTTATTTACCGAAGTGTTGAGACTTGCACAAGAATATAATCTGGATTTTATAACGTCTTACACGGCTACAAATGCAGTAAGTTCTGTTCTATATCACAAAAAGATGGGTTTTCTGGTTATTGGGAAGTCCTTTGGCAAAGGATATAATTCATATAGCTTTATATACCCTTTGAATTGCTTTAAACTGCTGAGGAATAAACCAATCAGAGCTGTTGTTTATTGGGTTAAAACAAGTATAGGATATATTAAAAAGAAAGTGAGAAAATGATAAATTTTACTGTAGGTCCTGTGCAGTCGAGCGATGCTGTAAGGGCAATAGGAGCTGAGCAGGTTCCGTATTTTCGTACTGCGGAGTTTTCGGAAATGATGATTGAGAACGAAAGACTGGTGAAGAAATTTGCGCATGCAACTGATGATAGCCGGGTAGTGTTTATGACATGTTCAGGCTCTGGTGGTATGGAGACTGCCATTATGAACTGCTTGACCAAGGACGACAAAGCACTTGTCGTCAATGGTGGTAGTTTCGGTGAGCGGTTTGTTGAACTACTCAAGCTACATGAAATTCCTTTTACGGAAATCAAACTCGAGCATGGCAAGGCATTAAAGCCAGAACAACTTACACCATACGAAGGGAAGGGTTATACTGCTTTTTTGCTTCAAAAGCATGAAACATCCACAGGTGTTCATTATGATATCAAAATGGTAAGCGACTTCTGCAAGCGGAACGGTTGCTTCTTGGTAGTGGATACCATAAGTACTTTTTTATGTGATCCATTTGATATGGCTGGATTGGGTGCTGGTGTTATGATTACGGGGTCGCAGAAAGCCTTGGCTTGCCCTCCAGGTATCGCTGTTATAGCTTTGGCTCCGTCTGCTTTGAAGCGCGTTGAAAATACCAAATGCTGTTGCCAGTATCTGGACTTAAAATTGGCATTAAAGAACCAAGAGAGAGGACAAACCCCATGGACCCCGGCAGTAGGTGTTTTGCGTCAAATAAATGTCCGATTAAAAGAGATTGATGCCGTAGGTGGCGACAAAGCAGAGATAGAAAGGACGGCTCATCTGGCTCGATACTTCCGCAATAAGTTGAAAGAATATAATCTTCCTTTCGAGATTATCAGCGAGAGCCTTAGCAATGCTGTTACCCCTCTGCATCCTACTACTCAGTCAGCTTATCAGATTTTCTTAAAGTTAAAGGATGAGTACGGCATGTGGGTCTGTCCTAATGGTGGAGATATGAGAGACTCCGTATTCCGTGTAGGGCACATTGGATTCCTTTCAGAAGCTGACTATGACAAACTAATTGATGCATTCCTTGATCTTAAGGAAAAGAAGTTCATCTGATGAAAAAGGTTATTACATACGGCACATACGATTTGTTCCATCGTGGGCATTACAACCTCCTAAAACGAGCCAAGGAACTGGGTGATTATCTCATTGTGGGTGTTACCACGGATAACTTTGACCTTGAAAGGGGCAAGATGAACACTTGCAACAATGTGATGGAACGCATTGAAGCAGTTAAGGCAACGGGTCTGGCCGATCAGATTGTTATAGAAGAGTATAAAGGCCAGAAGATTGATGACATACAGAAATATGATGTTGATATTTTTGCTATTGGATCTGATTGGGAGGGTTATTTTGACTATCTGAAAGAGTTCTGCGAGGTTGTATATCTTCCAAGAACACAGGGGATTTCTTCTACCCAATTGCGTCAAGAGAGACCAACTGTTCAGTTGGGTATTATTGGAACAGGCAGTATTGCATCTCGCTTTGTGCCGGAGTCGGAGAATGTGAACAGTGTACAGATTACGGCGTCATACAATCCGAATCAGGCGGCGAACAAAACCTTTTGTGAAAAGTACAATATTCCATTAGCTGCACAAAGTATAGAGAGACTATTTAGGGAATGCAATGCAGTATATATTGCATCACCACATTATACCCACTATGAGTATGTGAAGTCTGCATTGGAGGCTGGAAAGCATGTATTGTGTGAAACCCCATTTGTATTTTCAAAAGCACAGGCCGAAGAGTTATACAAAATCTCTGAGGAGAAGAACCTGGTGTTGATGGTTGCATTGAAGACAGCTTATACACCAGCATTTGGGCATTTGTTCTCACTGCTGAAATCCCGTGTGATTGGAGACATCGTAGAGGTGAATGCTTCAGTAACTACACTGACGGATGAGAGTTCTGATAAACTTGATAGTATGCGGTCTGGTGGTAGTATGAGTGAAAATGCTTGTTTCCCATTGCTTCCCATCTTTAAGTTCTTGGGAACGGACTTTAGAAATATAAACTTCTACAGTAAGATGAAGAATGATGTAGATATGTTTACAAAGGCCGTTTTCCGCTATGACCATGCCGTGGCCTCATTCCAAGTTGGATTGGGCGTAAAGACTGAAGGTTCTATGACTATTGCAGGAACAAAGGGGTATGTATACGTTCCTGCTCCTTGGTGGAAGACTGACTATTTTGAGGTGCGTTATGAAGATCAAAACCAAAACAAGAAATACTTCTATCCGTTTGTGGGTGAAGGATTGCGCTATGAGATAAAGGATTTTGTGGCATCGGTTCTATCCAATGGAACCCGGTTTAGCAAAGTATCAAAGAATGAGAATCTGATGATGGCCCAAGTACAGGAGTTATATATTAAAGGTGTTAATTTATATAAATTGTAATGTCGACGATACTTCAGATCAATATATCTGCCAACCGAGGATCTACAGGAAAGATTGCAGAAGGAATAGGTCGTTTGGTGCTTGCAGAGGGATGGGAGAGTTATATTGCTTATGGGGGATCCCACCGTTCGTCAGCCTCGAACCTAATAAGAATTGGTGGCAAGTGGAATATATACACCCATGTTCTGCAAAGTCGTCTTTTTGACAATCATGGATTAGCATCCCGAAGTGTAACTAAAAGATTTGTGGAACAATTGAGAGCTATTAAGCCGGATATAATTCATCTGCACAACATACATGACTATTATCTGAACTACCCGTTATTATTTAGTTACTTGATGGAAACGGGGGTGCCGATAGTATGGACGCTGCATGACTGCTGGCCATTCACGGGGCATTGTGCACATTTTGACCATATGGGATGCGAGAAATGGAAGACTGGGTGCAACCATTGTGAGGGGCTATCACTCTATCCACGGTCATGGTTTTCTGACCGCTCGGAGCGTAACTACCGACTTAAGAAACAATATTTCGGATCAGTGGTGGGAAATACCACATTGGTGCCGGTTTCGGAATGGATAGCAAAGTACGCAAAACAGTCTTTTCTTGCTGATGCCAAGATGAAGATTATCCATAACGGAATAGATATGGAGTTGTTTGCACCTCAGCCGAGCAAAGGTCTGAGAGAGCGGTTTGGACTGGGAGACCGATTTGTGGTGCTGGGAGTAGCCTCTCCGTGGACTCCAACAAAAGGCTTGAAAGATTTCATTCGCTTGCATTCGATGCTTCCTCAAGAAGAGTATGCCATTTTTGTGGTAGGGCTCTCGGAGAAGCAACTTAAAGAGTTGCCTGAAGGTGTAGTGGGAATAACTCGTACGGATAGTCCTCATGAGTTAGCGGCTATATATAGCATGGCAGATGTGTTTCTTAATCCGACTTACGAGGATAACTTCCCGACCACCAATCTGGAAGCGATGGCTTGTGGAACACCAGTATTAGTTTACGACACGGGAGGATGCAAAGAGGCTGTTACAGCAGAGACTGGCTCTGTTTTAAAGCAAGGCGACATTGAGGGAGCCGCAAAGATTATTACATATATGCGGCAGAAGAATGTAAAGTTCAAAAAGGATGCCTGCAGACAACATGCCGAGCAATATTTTGACGAGAAGAGTGCATTCAGAGAGTATATTGAATTATATAAACAGCTACTAAACAGTTAATAATGTTCAAGGAAACAATGAATCGATATCAGTCGTTGACCCAGTTCTCAGAAACCACTGAGGGAGGGATAATTTATGAATATAAGCCTTCAACCTTGAAACCTTTCTGGCGAAATTATGAGCCACTTACTCTGCAAAGAAGACTGCGATTTTTGATGGAGTTGGTGAAGGGCTATAGGGTGTATTATCTGGAAAAGGAGGGCGAGATTGTTGCCTATTCAGTAATATCTAAAGGTGGTGGGCGATATGGATTTGCAACAAAAGACGACATCGTCGTGGGGCCCTATTTCGTGCTGGAGAATAAACGAGGCAAACACTATTCAGAAGAATTAGTGAGAGCTTTGCTGCAAAGCGAAAAGATCATATATAAGGTGGCTTTCGACTGGATACGCTATGACAATGAGCCCAGTATCAGGTGTGCGGAGAGATGCGGGTTCGTAAAAACGGATACGATGGAAATGAAGAAACCATTTAGACAACTGAAAATCTGTAAAGACCACGTAGGCGATTTTTATTTGTTCAGATATCGAAGACAAAATGTAAATAAATGAAAATACTTGTAATTAGTCAATATTATTATCCAGAGCAGTTCTTGATAAACGACATCGCTCCCGAACTGGTGCGGAGAGGTCATCAGGTGACTGTCCTTACTGGATGTCCTAACTATCCGAAAGGGGAGATATACAAAGGGTATGAAGATGGCAAACGTGGGTATGAAGTTATTGAAGGAGTAGAGGTGATACGCTGTCCCATAACGCCACGAGGTAAGGGTAAAGGGCACCTACTATTGAACTATATCTCATACATGAGGCTGTCGCATAAGAAGTCACATGAGTTGGATGGAAAGTTCGATATAGTACTTTTATATCAGTTGACACCAATTTCGCAGGCTTATCCAGCGGTGAAGTTTGCAAAGAGAAACGGTGTGAAGCTTTTTTGTTATTGTTTAGACTTAGCACCCCTGAGTGGTAATTCTGTTGCAAAGTTTCTTAAACCTATGCACTCGTTGTATCGCAATTTTTCTAAATGGGCATATCAAGGTTGTGATATGATAGCTGTGACTTCAAAAGATTTCATTGACTATCTGCATGATTTGCATGGTATCCCGATGTCGAGGTTGGTATACTTACCTCAGCATGCTTCGGAGGAGTTGCTTCATTTTGACTTGACAAAGCATGAAATGGGCGATGTTACAGACTTTATGTTTGCTGGGAATATCGGAGAAGGTGCTCGACTCGACCATGTTGTGTATGCTGTAGAGCGATTGAAGAAGATGGGTCACTGTTTGAGAATGCACTTTGTTGGTGATGGGAGCGCAAAGTCCATGCTAGAGACATTGGTAGATAGACTAGACTTGCAAGATTGTGTTATCTTTCATGGAAGAGTACCCATGAGTGAAATGGCGGATATGTATCGAAAGGCTGATGCGTTGATAGTCACGTTACGTAAAGGTCAGATTACTGTACCAGGCAAGGTCCAAGCATATATGGCAACAGGTAAACCTATTATTGGTGCGATGGATGGCTCTGGAAAGAAGATGATAGAAGAGGTTGGGTGTGGTAGATGTGTTGAAGCAGAGGATGTGCAAGGTATAGTGAGTATTATGAAAGAGTATATAGAGAATCCTGAGGAATTTGCTGCTTGTGGAGAGAAAGAAAAAGAATATTTCAAAAAACACTTCATGCTGTCTGCTTATATGGATAGACTAGAAGAATTGTTAATAAAAATGGTCGGATAAAATGAAGAAAGCATTAATACTATATGGTGACAGTACACAGGCATTGCCCATTGCGCGATCGCTTAAAAGGCATGGTTTTGAAGTACATGCTACCATAAGTTCACGACTTAGTTATGGTTGGAGTAGCAGGTTTATAGATAAACGCCACTACATAAAGGACACCCATGATGTGGATTCTTTTTATCGATTCATAATTGATTTGGTGAAGCATATTCCGTTTGATATCATGGTGCCGATGCATGATGACAGCGCGAAGATGATGTCGAAGTATCGGGAGATGTTGTCGCCATTTGTACACTACGTGATGCCCGATTTGGAGACATTTGAGCGCGGTTTTGACAAGCACCGGTTGATGGAGGTATGTCAGAAGAAGAACTACCCTCACCCTGAGACAATATTGGTAGAGGGAGGTGATTTGGGCACGATAGATATTGAGAGATTACATTTTCCGCTTTTAATTAAGCCGAATCATACATTTGGTGCACGTGGAATGACCTACTGCAGCAGTAAGGAAGAACTTGTTGAAGTGTTTCCAAAGGTTTATGGGGCGTTTGGCGATTGTCATCTTCAACGTTTTGTACCAGAGGGAGGCAACCAGGTAGAAGTCCAGCTTTATGTCAATGAGCGGAAAGAATTGGTGCAGTCGTCGGTTATAAAGAAATTCCGCTGGTATCCTGAGAAAGGAGGGAGTAGTTGTTGTAACATCTCGTGCCAAAACGAGCAAATTGTGGATATATGTTATCAGCTACTGAAAGATATTGGATGGGTTGGTTTTGCTGATTTTGACACGATAGAAGATCCGGGGTCTGGCGAACTGCTCATTATGGAGTTGAATCCGCGTGTGCCAGCCTGTGTGAAAAGTTGTTTTGCTTCTGGGATAGACTGGGCAGATGTCATTGCTAACGAGTATGAGGGGCATGAACATCGGAAATTTGAATATAAGAAGGATGTGTTTCTGCGTCATTTAGGTTTTGAAGTGCTGTGGTTCTTCTATAGCAAGAATCGGTGGAAGACCAAACCTTCATGGTTCAAACTGATTGGAAGAAACATATATTATCAAGACATGAGCTGTTGGAGCGACCCCCTTCCGTTCTTTACGGGAACAATAGGTAATATGATTAAACAATTATCACCCTCGTTTAGGGCTCAGAAGTCTGGGACGAGATAATTAATCAAGTAAGCATAAATGAAATATCTTATTGTAGTAGCCCACCCAGATGATGAAGTTCTGGGGTGCGGAGCCTCCATATACAAATGGACTAAGAAAGGTGATACTGTTGATGTGTGTATTATGTCAGCTGAAGCCAAAGCAAGATCATTCCGTCCGGATGATAAAGCGCTAGGTGACGATACCCATGCAGCTTTGGATTATTTAGGTGTTAATAAAGAATATGAGGGCAAGTTCCCTAATATTGAAATGAACACTGTGCCTCACCTTCAGTTGGTACAGCATATTGAAAAGGCAATTATGGAGTCTGAGCCAGATATTGTGATTACCCATCATCCTGCGGATACCAACAATGACCACCTTCAGACCTCAATGGCTTGCCAAGAGGCTATTCGTCTTTCCCAGCGCAGGCCGGAATTGAAACCTCTAAAAGAATTCTGGTATATGGAGGTTCCTTCTTGTACCGAATGGGCAGTAAACAGTGCGATGAAATTGTTCTCTCCCAATTGCTATGTTGAAGTTGGGCTTGATGGAGTACAAGCTAAAATGAAAGCTCTTTCAATGTATCGAGGAGTGATGCGTCCCTATCCGCATCCTCGTTCCGAGGAGTATATCACAGGATTGGCAGCATATCGTGGAAGTCAGTTCCAGATAGACTATGCCGAGGCATATGAGGTTGTTTTAAGAAAGTATCAATAAGCATGTATAAGGTAGTTAAGCGTGTATTCGACATCATTTGTGCATTAATTGGCATCGTCGGTACAAGCCCTTTGTGGATTTTGGCTATAATGGGTATTCTTGTTTCTGATTGGGGCCCCATTTTTTATACTTCCCATCGTATTGGTAAAGGAAATAAGCCTTTTAAGATGTATAAGTTCCGCTCGATGCGAGTGGTAAAGGATGCAAATGAGTCTTCATTACGTCCTGATGAAGACCGTATATTCCTTTTTGGACATTTTATCCGTAAGTATAAAATTGATGAGTTACCCCAGTTATTAAACATCCTTAATGGTACAATGAGCATAGTTGGACCACGTCCTGTGGCTCAGGATCAGTTTGAGCAGTTTCGTATAGGCAAATGGAATGAAGCAGCCAAGGTTCCTGTTGGTTTGAGCGGTCCAGCAGCACTATATGACTTTATTTATGGCGACCAGTTCACGGATGAGAAGGAATATATGGAGAAAGTTTTTGAGACCCGTCGTGAGTTGGAATACGTTTATGTGTTGAAAGCCAGCATATTCTATGATTTGAAAATGATTGTTTATACTGTGATTTGTATTCTCTATGCAATTTTTGGCAAGGAGTGCACATGGATTTTAAATGAACTGAGGTCTTCTGCCATGGAAAGTGAAACGCAGAAGTCCTGAGTCGGAAGGGGGGGAGAAACACGCGATATCATTATGACATTGATACGGGTCGAGCAACGTTAAAAAGGATGTAGGCTTGTCGTTCTATATTCTAGAGAGTTCTTAAATTTGCAACTATTGACATTGGAACAGTCTCTTGTGGGTCAGATGACGGATAGATTAAGATTTTTTGATATTGATATGTCAGAGCGAGATGTGAAACAATTCATTTGACAATTATAATAATTAGAACAGTACAATTTGGTAATGTACTATCATATAACTGTACATGTTAACAATATTCAGTCTGTCTCAATACATACCTTTTAGTACAGTGGTTGCGTATTGAATTTATCAGATTGTTATCATTGTTGTTTTGGTGGTTACGTATATTTGTTTATGAAGAAGCAATCTCATTTGCATGAAAAATGTCTTAAGCCGAAAAAAAACATGATAATTAATTCTATTTTTTTAGATTCGTTAACAGAGAAGGCTAAAAGTTCTGAACGATTGAGAATGAATTTTGATTTACGTAATAGTGAATCAGACCATTCGCAAAGAATGCTAAATGCGATAGAGCCTGAGTCTATAATCCCAATACATCGTCATCAAACTACTTCAGAGACAGTTGTCATAATTAGAGGACATGCTCAAGAACTATTATATGACAAGTCGGGACATAATGTAGTGGAAGAGGTAGATCTCATTCCCGGGGGAGAAAAGGTTGCTATCAATGTTCCTAAAGGGCAGTGGCATACTGTCCGTTCAATGCAATCAGGTACAGTCATTATGGAATGTAAGGATGGAATGTATACCCCCATGAGTCAGGATGATACCGTATGTTGAGATAATAGAATTATGGAATACTGCATTTTTCAATATGGCAGAGACGATGCCTATATCAAGGATATTGTCAAGGGACTTGCCAGTAGGGAGGCTAAGGTAGAGCCGCAGTCTGAAACATGGTTTCGTCAGCGTTTCGAGCATAATCCATTAGGGAAAGCTATTCTGGCCTGTGCCTTTGATGTGGAGAGGTTGGTGGCTTGTATGATAGTGGAAAGAGTCCCAATCGAATGCGAGAGTCAGCATACTGTCGTAGGATACGTTAGTGAATATTTTGTTCTACCCGACTATGAGTCACCGGAGTTGTTGGCAGAATTGCTTAAGTTAGTTGAAGAAGAGGCAAAGAATAGCGGTCTGGATATATTATTAACGTATAATGTTATACATGTAAAAGATTTTGGATGGACATACTTTGAAAACAAGGTTCGTTTCAGATTGAACTCAGTGTCGGGTCTCTGGCGGTCGTTGTTCAAATTGTTGGATTCAACGAAGCCATTTGTTCCAGATAATCGAGAGATTCAATATGATGGGACTGTAATAGAGAAAGAAAATGAGAGCGAAGACGTAGCTGTCCAGAAATCTACGAAGGCATATTACAAATGGCTGAGCCAGACAGGTGCAAATAAATACATCACCATAGACGATGAAGAGTTTTATGCAGTTGCCATTATAGGACAAAGAGGGAAACGGGTGAGAGAGGCTCATATTTGTTATTTAGAATCAAAAAGAGAGGACAGCTCTGGTCAGCATGTGTTAGAGGTTATTAAGGAACGATATAAAAATGAGTGTATTGATGTGATCAGTTGTATAGATAACATGCATTATCTGCCGACGAACAATACACTCAGAATTTCACAGAGGATTTCGTATTGTTTTAAGAGTCTTGGAGATGGTGAGCATAATATGTCGGGAATAATCCTAGATTATTATGCATTTTGAGATAGTTAGAAGCGTTGAAAATTAATTTCTGTTATATAAAAAAGAATATTGAAGTTATATGTCTATTTTTAAAGATAAAACCCTTATGATTACTGGAGGAACAGGTTCCTTCGGAAATGCTGTTTTAAATAGGTTCCTTCGTACGGATATTGGAGAAATCCGCATCTTTTCACGTGACGAGAAGAAACAGGATGATATGCGTCATGAATATCAGGCTAAATACCCTGATGTGGCACATAAAATCAAATTCTACATAGGCGATGTGCGCTCTTTAGAGAGCTGTCGCTCGGCGATGCCGGGGACGGACTATATCTTCCATGCCGCAGCACTGAAACAGGTTCCATCGTGCGAGTTCTTCCCCATGGAGGCCGTGCGAACTAACGTCATCGGGACGGATAACGTACTTACAGCTGCTATCGAATGCGGAGTGAAGTCGGTCATCTGCCTTTCCACGGATAAGGCCGCATACCCCATCAACGCCATGGGTATCACCAAGGCCATCGAGGAAAAGGTAGCGGTGGCTAAGAGCCGCTACAGCGGTAACACTAAGATCTGCTGCACCCGCTACGGCAACGTGATGTGCTCGCGTGGGTCTGTTATTCCTCTCTGGATCGACCAGATCCGTAATGGTAACCCCATCACGCTTACAGAACCATCTATGACACGTTTTATCATGTCGCTTGACGAGGCTGTTGATCTGGTTCTTTTCGCTTTTGAGCATGGTGAGAATGGAGACATCCTCGTGCAGAAGGCTCCGGCTTGTACTATCCAGACACAGGCGGAGGCCGTTTGCGAACTGTTCGGTGGAAAGAAGGAGGAGATACGCGTTATCGGTATCCGCCATGGGGAGAAGATGTATGAGACGCTCCTTACCAAGGAGGAGTGCGCTAAGGCTGTGGATATGGGTGATTTCTATCTGGTGCCGGCTGATAACCGCGATCGTAATTATGATAAGTTTTTCAGGGAGGGGGATACCCAGCGGGTGACGATAGAAGAGTTCAACTCTAATAATACTAAACGGCTGGATCTGGAAGAGACCAAGGCTAAGATTGGTTCTTTGGAATATATACAGAATGAGTTGCAAGGGGTTGTGAATATCGCTAAGTAGGATCCACGTATCACTTGTATTAAATCTCCACGTATCACGCGAATCACTTGTATTAAATCTCCACGTATCACACGAATCACTCGTATTATTTATTCCATGTTTCATGCGAATCACTTGTATTTGATCTCCACGTATCACGCGAATCACTCGTATTATTTATTCCACGTGTCACGCGAATCACTTGCATTTGATATCCACGTATCACGCGAATCACTCGTATTGTTTATTCCACGTGTCGCTCGTATCACTTGTTTTTTACCACGTATCACGTGTATTGCACGTATTAATATAGTTTAGTTTTATTCTATGAAGATATTAGTAACAGGAGCAAAGGGGTTTGTTGGTAAGAATCTCTGCGCTGAATTAAATAATATTAAAGACGGCAAGTCTAAGTGTTGGAATCTGAATGAGCCAATAGAGGCTGTTTTTGAATACGATTTAGGCAATACCCAGGATGAACTTGCCGAATGGTGCAGTCAGTGTGACTTTGTGTTTAATCTGGCTGGGGTGAATCGTCCAAAAGAGTCTTCTGAATTCATGGAGGGTAATTTTGGTTTTGCATCCGTATTGCTTGATACCTTAAAGAATCATCAGAATACTTGTCCGGTAATGCTGAGCTCTTCCCAGCAGGCTTCGTTGACAGGGCGGTTTGGGAATAGTGAGTATGGGCGTAGCAAGAAGGCTGGCGAAGAGTTGTTTTTAGATTATAGCAAGGTGACTGGTGCCAAGGTGATGGTATACCGTTTCCCGAATCTTTTTGGTAAATGGTGCCGTCCCAATTACAACAGCGCGGTTGCTACTTTCTGCAATAACATTGCCAACGATTTGCCGATTACAGTCAATGACCCATCGGTGGAGTTGGAGTTGTTGTATATTGATGATCTTATCGAGGAGATGATAGCATGCCTTAAAGGTGAGGAACATCATTGCGAGTTTGATGGTCTTAATGTCTTGCCACAGAATAACGGAAGATATTGCTATGTGCCCACTACACACAAGATAACACTTGGTGCAATCGTGGATTTACTGCATGAGTTTGCTGAACAGCCTAAGACGCTTACTATTCCTGAAATTCCTGCTGGCTCATTTGCCAAGAAGTTATACTCCACGTATCTCTCTTATCTGCCGAAGGAGAAGGTGGCGTTCCCTCTCAAGATGAATGTCGATAATCGGGGTTCTTTTACAGAGTTGGTGCATACACTCAATTGCGGTCAGGTGAGTATCAATATCAGCAAGCCGGGTATTACTAAAGGACAGCATTGGCATCATACTAAATGGGAGTTTTTTATTGTTGTCTCGGGGCATGGATTGATACAGGAACGTAAGATTGACTCCGATGAGGTGATTGAGTTTGAGGTTAGCGGTGAGAATATACAGTGTGTTCACATGCTGCCTGGGTATACTCATAATATTATTAACTTGAGTGAGACGGAGAATTTGGTTACGGTCATGTACTGTAACGAGGTTTTCAATCCGGATAGGCCGGATACTTATTTCCTTCCAGTACAGTAAAAGATGCTAAGAGAGTTTTTAAAAGGTATTTTAAAACAGTGTATTCTCCGCTTCGCTATCGAAAGCCAAGAGCAGTTGGCTTTCTTCATGTACTGTAATGAAATATTCAATCCGGATAGGCCGGATACTTATTTCCTTCCAGTACAGTAAAAGTTGCTAAGAGGGTTTTTAAAAGGTATTTTAAAAACAGTGTATTCTCCGCTTCGCTATCGAAAGCCAAGAGCAGTTGGCTTTCTTCATGTACTGTAACGAGATATTTAATCCGGATAGGTCGGATACGTTTTTTGAACTGGTTTAAGTGCCACGTATCTTATACATCGTTGATTGAATAATCTCCACGGATCGCTCGGATTACGAGGATTTATTGACGGTATGACAACTGAAGATTTGATATACGAAACTGTAGGTGGGTGTTTTGAGGTGTATAACGAATTGGGGCCAGGTCTTCTTGAGAGTGTTTATGAGAAGGCCTTGATTGCAGAACTAGAACTACGAGGTTTGTGTGTGGAGTCACAGGTTCCAGTGAATATTATGTATAAGGGTGTTGCTGTTGGTACTGAGTTGAGATTGGACATTATTGTTGAAGACAAGTTAATAGTCGAATTAAAATCAGTGGAGGCATTGCAGCCTGTTCATTTCAAACAATTAAGAACGTATATGAAGTTACTCGAAAAACCTGCAGGTTTGTTGGTCAATTTTGATGTTGGTGACTTCAAACATGGTTATAGAGTATTAAGGAAATAATTATTTTCATCCACGAATCTTACTGATTAAGGGATAATATAATCCGTGTAATCCTCGCGATCCTTGGAGACATAAAATGCGTATTCCATGAATATTATGATAATATTTGGAATACTTGGAAATAAACATAAAAGATATGAACACATTTAAGAATAATGGTAAATTAAAGTTGCTGATTATTGTCGGCACACGGCCGGAGATTATCCGACTGGCGGCAGTTATTAATAAGTGTCGTAAATACTTCGATTGCTTGTTGGCACATACAGGGCAGAATTATGATTATAATCTCAATGGGGTGTTCTTCAAGGATTTGAAGTTGAAAGACCCAGATGTGTATATGGATGCCGTAGGTGCTGATTTGGGTGAAACCATGGGTAATATTATTGATAAGAGTTACAAACTCATGGTGGAGACCCAGCCGGATGCCGTATTGGTGTTAGGAGATACAAATAGTTGCCTCAGTGTGATTGGTGCCAAACGTCTTCATATACCAATCTTCCACATGGAGGCAGGCAACCGCTGTAAGGATGAGTGTCTTCCCGAGGAGACGAACCGCAGGATTGTTGACATTATCAGCGATGTAAACATGGCTTATAGTGAGCATGCTCGTCGTTATCTGGCAGACTGTGGGTTGCCTAAGGAACGTACATACGTCACGGGTAGCCCGATGGCAGAGGTTTTGCATGAAAATTTGGCAGAAATAGAAGCATCGGATATCCATCAACGATTGGGATTGCAGAAGGGACATTATATTCTTCTTTCTGCCCACAGGGAGGAGAATATTGACACGGAGAAAAATTTCTTGTCGCTATTCAATGCCATCAACAAGATGGCAGAGAAGTATGATATGCCTATACTTTATAGCTGTCATCCCAGGAGCAAGAAGCGTTTAGAGACTTCTGGATTTACTCTTGACCGTCGTGTGATACAGCATGAACCGTTGGGTTTTCATGATTACAATTGTTTACAGATGAATGCATACGCTGTTGTGTCGGATAGCGGTACTTTACCGGAGGAAAGTAGTTTCTTTACCAGTGTTGGACATCCGTTCCCTGCCATCTGTATCCGCACATCGACAGAGCGTCCTGAGGCCTTGGACAAGGCTTGCTTTTTCATCGCAGGGATAGATGAACATTCGTTGTTGCAAGCCGTAGAGTGTGCCGTAGATATGAATAATAACGGCGACCACGGTATGCCGGTTCCTAACTATGTTGATGAGAATGTGTCGACAAAAGTGGTGAAAATCATTCAGAGTTACACAGGTATCGTCAACAAGATGGTTTGGCGTAAATTTTAATCTATACAAGTCTTTGTGAGAAAGGAAATCTTTTGAGATCGTCGGTTGATAATCGCACAGTACTGAATTGGGACAGCCCTTCAGTGGAAGTCTTATTCCAATTATTAAGAATAGCATTAGGCAAAGAGGAACCCTCCTCTTTGCCTAATGATGTTAATTGGCAAGAAGTATATGACTTGTCCTTGAAGCAAGGTGTTGGTGCTATTGCTTGTGACGGGATGTTGGTATTGAAAGAATGCAGCATAGATGAAGAATTGAAATATAAGTGGATGGGACAAAGTATGGTGATAGAACAAAAGTATAATCAGCATAAGAAGGCAATAGCAGAATTGGCTGACTTTTATAATCGGCACAATATCCAAATGATGTTGCTAAAAGGATATGGATTATCATTAAATTATCCTATACCAGAGCATAGACCTGCAGGTGATATAGATATATACTTGTTAAAAAAAACAGAACTTGAGCATGGCGGTTCTTTCTTATTAGGCGGAAGGGTAGTTGCTAAAGATGCAGATTTATTATTGAATAAACAATTAGATATAGGTGTTGAAAAAGCAAAGTATGAACATCATTCACATTTCCAATTTAGTAATTTGTTAGTTGAAAACCATTATGAGATAGGTAATACTTATTCGCACAGGAAAGAGGAAATCGTGTTAGAAGAGCAATTAGAGCTATTGATTAAAGAAAAATATGTTGGAAAAGAAAATGCAAACATTTATTTCCCATCTGCTGATTTTAATGCAGTATTTCTAATGAAACATCTCTATTCTCATTATATAGGAGAAAAAATCTCTATCCGACAATTGTTAGATTGGGCATTGTTTTTAGACAGATATAATGAAAGTGTAGATTGGAATAGAATTTTGGAAATCTGGAGAATGTCAGGTATAAAATTATTCGCTGATATAATTAATCATTTGGTTATCAGAATGCAGTTTATTGGTGAAGAAAAAATACCTGAGATGAAATGTATGTCTACTTATGAAAACTATATCCTTGAAGATATTTTCAATGGAATCAATCGAGGTGATTCTGCACTATCTAATCTATTATATTATTATAAGCAACGTAAAAAGTACAGTATGCTAAATCATCGTGGCTGGTTGTCTCGCACATTTGATAGTTTTTGTTTGCATCTGTTCAAACACGGAGACATGAAAAAAAGAAGAATAAAGTAGATGAATAATAATATTAGTTTTTGTTCGGATCTGTTTAAATCTATATCAGAACAGGCCAAAAATAATCCGTATTTACGTCAGAACTATGACTTACGCAATAGTGAATGTGATGGAAACCAACGGATGCTAAATGCACTGGAGCCGGGGACGATAATGCCTATTCATCGTCATCGGAACAGTTCGGAGACTATGATTGTAATAAAGGGCTCATTGAAAGAATATTATTATGATGATATGGGTAATGTTATTGGTGAGTGGGTGTGTGCTCCAAATACCGATTGTGTGGGGCTAAATGTTCCTGCGGGGCAACAGCATAATTTAGAGTGCCTTGAATCTGGTACAGTATTGTTTGAAGCGAAGGATGGGGCGTGGGAGCCACTGAAAGATGAAGATGTGATGGTGAAGTGATACTAATACTTTAAGTATATGTCGGAAAGGAAAAGAATATATCTATGTCTTGCGCACATGTCAGAAAATGGCATGGAACAGAAATATGTAAAAGAGGCTTTTGATACAAACTGGGTCGTGCCATTGGGACCCAATGTGAATGGGTTTGAGGCTGACCTCGAACAATTTGTTGGTCAGGATAAGAAGGTTGTTGCCTTATCATCTGGTACTGCCGCTGTTCACCTCTCGCTTATTGCATGTGGGGTGAAGCCAGGTGATGAGGTATTGGTGCAGAGTTTCACCTTCTGTGCGTCGTCACACCCTGTTACTTATTTGGGGGCTACACCGGTATTTGTGGATTCAGAAAAAGAAACATGGAATATTGATCCTGAATTGTTGGAAGAATCTATTAGAGATAGAATTGCTAAGACAGGAAAGAAACCAAAAGCAATCATGCCTGTGTCATTGTATGGTATGCCATACAATATCACCCGTATTATGGAGGTCGCCAACCGGTACGGAATCCCGGTTATAGAGGATGCTGCTGAGGGTTTCGGTTCTCGGTTTGACGGGCAGGTGTTGGGGACTTTTGGAGCGTATGGTGTCTTATCGTTCAATGGTAATAAAATGATTACCACCAGTGGTGGTGGAGCTTTGGTGTGTCCAGACAAAGAATCTGCCAATACAATTATGTGGTATGCCACCCAAGCTCGTGAGGCGTATCCGTATTATCAGCACGAAGCCATTGGTTACAACTACCGAATGAGCAATGTTTGTGCAGGTATTGGCCGTGGACAGATGACAGTAGTGAACGAACACATACGACATCATAAACATGTGCAGAAGATGTATGAGGAACTGTTGGCAGATGTAAAAGGTATAAAGATACATAAGACTCCTTCAGAAATGTATGATTCCAACTATTGGTTGAGTACTATGTGTCTTGACCCCGACATTCGTATAAAAGGTCAAGAGAATGCTTATAAGAAGGTAATTACAAAAGCCATAGGAGGAGCGGCGGGAGTAATCCATGCGGTTGATTTTGCTATGACAGATTGTCAGCCGAATGACAATGTGGAGGCGTTGCGCATGTATTTGGATGCTGCCCAGATTGAGGCTCGTCCTCTTTGTAAACCTATGCATAAGCAGCCGGTATATAAGAATTGCCCTGCATACGTTAATGGGGTGAGTGAATCTTTGTTTAAAGTTGGTCTATGCCTGCCAGCAGGGCCATACGTTACGGATGAAGATGTTAGGTACATTGTAGATAGCATAAAGAATGCTATAGTGTAAGGTATTGGTTCATTATTAGTAATGAAATGTACTGTCACAAATTAATTTGTGTATTGAGAAGATACTAAATAGGTGTGTATGAATTGGAATCGATATTTTAAGAGCAATTGGTCAAAGATTCTTGCTCTTCTTATTGTTTTTGCTATTATTATATTCTTGGGAGGATTGTTGTTCTCTTGGGGATATCGTTTCAAGAAGCGTACGCTTCTTTTACGTGGGTCGTACATGCTTATTGCAGTGCTCTGGATTGTGCTTTCCATCAGGGCTATCTGCATTAAGGTCCATTTTGGAGCGATTTGGAGAGGATTGATGAATGATATCGACCGGCGGATACATGGCTATGAGGATGACCTGACTAAGAACTATCAGGATTTAATATCGCGTTATCCGTTGGCTGTTGCTGAATACGAGTCACATTGTTGGCACCAGACACCACGGCCGACAAATTCGGAGATAATGGAATCCGCTTTGGCAATCGATGAGCGAGAATGGATTGAACGAGAAAAACGAGCTCGAGAGAAAGTGACCAATAAGAATACCGCTCGGAAGTCTTAGACTTTCGGGCGGTTTTTGTTTTTCCACTTATCACTGTTTTTTTCTCCACGGATCGCGCGTATCACATGGATTTTTTTCTCCACGTATCACTCGTATCTCACTTATTTTTTTCTCCACGGATCACATAGTTTGTTATCTCCACGTATCACTCGTATCTCACGGATTTTTTATCTCCACTTATCACTGTTTTTTTTCTCCACGGATCTCACGGATCACACGTATTTTTTATCTCTACTTGTCATTGGTTTTTATCTCCACTTATCACTCGTATCTCACGGATTTTTTTCTCTCTCCACTTATCACTGGTTTTTATCTCCACTTATCACTGGTATCACTCGTATTATTTTTCCACGTATCTCACTTATTTTTTTTTCTCCACGTATCACTCGAATCTCTCGTATTATATTCTCCACGGATCACTCGTATCTCACGGATTTTTTATCTCTACTTGTCATTGGTTTTTATCTCCACTTATCACTCGTGTTATTTTTCCACGTATCTCACTTATTTTTTTCTCCACGGATCACTCGTATCTCACGGATTTTTTATCTCTACTTGTCATTGGTTTTTATCTCCACTTATCACTGGTATCACTCGTATTATTTTTCCACGTATCTCTCTTATTTTTTTTCTCCACGGATCACTCGTATCTCACTTATTTTTTTCTCCACGGATCACATAGTTTGTTATCTCCACGGATCTCACGGATCACACGTATTTTTTATCTCTACTTGTCATTGGTTTTTATCTCCACCTATCACTGGTTTTTATCTCCACGGATCGCACGGATCACTCGTATTTTTTATCTCTACTTGTCATTGGTTTTTATCTCCACTTATCACTGGTATCACTCGTGTTATTTTTCCACGTATCTCACTTATTTTTTTCTCCACGGATCACTCGTATCTCACGGATTTATTTCTCTCTCCACTTATCACTGGTTTTTATCTCCACTTATCACTCGTATCTCACGGATTTTTTTCTCTCTCCACTTATCACTGTTTTTATCTCCACGGATCTCACGTATCGCTTGTATTTTTTTCCACTTATCACTAGTTTTTATCTCCACGGATTACTCGTATCTCACTGTCACCGCACTGCGCTATGCTTGTACGGTGTTGTTGATATTCAGCCTGTTCGAGGCTGTAAAAATACAACTATAGCCGCTGGTTAATAGAACTTGCCTTTAGATTGACTTCGTTGCCGGAGAGGAACAGTCTCTTGACTTTTGTGTTGGGGATTTCGAGTAGGGGGATGGTCATGATGTCGTGGTTCAGTATCACGAAGTCGGCTTCTTTTCCTTTCTCTATGCTTCCCTTTGTGGTTTCTTCAAAATAGCCTTTTGCCACCCAACATGTTATGGAACGCAGGGCTTCCTCGCGTGACAGGGCGTTTTCCATTTGCCATCCTTGGGGAGGGTTGCCGTTGAGATCCTGGCGCGCAACAGCAGCAAAGAAAGTATACAATGGGCTTATGTTCTCAATAGGGAAGTCTGTTCCGTTAATCAGCCAGCCATTCTGTTCCAATAAACGCCTATAGGCGTAGGCATTCTTGACGCGAGACCCCAGCCGTTCCTCCGCCCAGCCCATGTCGGATGTGGCATGGGTGGTTTGAATTGAAGGGATGATACTGTATTTCTTGTACAGTGTAAAATCGTCTGGATGAACAACCTGACTATGCTCAATACGCCAGCGTCGGTCGTTCTCTCCTTTCAGTACCGAGCCATAAATGTTTAGCATGGTTCTCACACCCGCATCCCCAATGGCGTGAGTACACACTTGGAAACCTGCTGCATAGGCTTTCTTGCAAATAGAGTCGTAGTATTCATCCGAGAACATCCGCAGGCCATAATTGTCTGCATCATCGCTGTAGGGCTCAAGCAGATACGCTCCTCGTGAACCCAACGCTCCGTCTGCGTACAATTTGATGGAGCATACGGCCAGCCGTTCCTTGTGTTGCGGACCCAATGGCAGGAAGTGGTTCAGAGTGCGTTCGTCGGGATTGAGCATGGCGTTAATCTTGATTTGCAGCAGACCTTGTTGTTGCATGCTGTCAATCAGCAGAATGTCGGCAACGTCGAGTCCCGCATCTGTCACCCCCGTAAGACCTTGGGCAAAACAGGCTTCCTGCGCGGCAAGCAGTGCTTGCCGATGCTCCTCGGCGGTCAATTTAGGTATCGTGGCTTTCACGCTGTCGTAAGGAGCGTCGAGTAGGAGACCGGTCATGCTCGTGTAACCCATTAGGTTCAGGACCCGGTCGTTAACCAGTCCCATGTGACCGTCGATACGTGTGAGCGCAACATATCGGTCAGGGAACAATTCATTGAGCCTCTTATTGTCCGGGAACTTTTTCCCCGGCCACAAATTCTGGTCCCATCCGCGTCCCAGCAGCCATTCGGATTGGTATTTGTCGGCGTGGGCTTGCAGGCGGCTAACAACCTCGTCGAAAGATTGACATCCCACCAAATCGACGAACCTTATCATTTTCTCCCCCAGACTATTGAAGTGGCAGTGGCCGTCCATAAACCCAGGATATACAGGGCTGCCAAGTGCGTCGATGGTACTGTCGGCTTGGTAACGTCGCAGCACCTCCTCACTGCTACCCACAGCGATAAATTTCCCATTCTTCACAGCGAAGGCCTCGGCTATGCTGAAGTCGTTGTCAACAGTGTAGACAACAGCATTATACACAATCAAGTCGGCATGTTCTTTGCTGCTACAGCCGGATAGTGAAGCCAACAAACTCATAGCAATCAAAAGGTTGATAGTGTGTTTCATAATGTCCGGTCAATGTTCCAGTTGAAAAATTTTGTCCATTAGATGCCACTTTTCAGCAGAAGGCGACTTTGGGTCGCATCCCTGAAACTGTGCCACATACGCCTCCCATTCGGCTTGGCGGGGGAGTGAAGCCAACCGTGCCATGTCGCGTTCCCAATCGAAGTCGTCAACGGTGTCGCAAATCATAAACACCTTGTTCATGTAACGAAAAATCTGCATGTCGAGTATTCCGACCTCGCGTTGTCCGGCCATCACTTCCGGCCACACATGAGCGTGTGCTTCAACATATTTCTGAATCATTTCCTCGTCGTTCACGAGTTCAAGTGACTGGCAATAACGTTTCATTCTGTTGCTTTTTTTAGATGGGTTATATTAATCCGATTTCGAGAGCGCGTACCTTCGGCACGCTGAGATGTATTTGCTTGATACACCCCACACATAAAAAGGGGTTGTTCCCATTCGGTCACGACCCCTTTTTATGCGGGGTTATTGAGAGTTTGCCCCTCCTGGGCATTTTATAGAAGTCCCCTTTTGAAAGTTTGTTCATAAAGATGGCGTAGCCCAGCACGACGGCAAAACAGGTCAGTGGTACGGCAAACGAAATATGGATTGAAAAACTATCGCTCAGGAACCCTTGCAGCGGCGTAAGCAAAGCACCGCCGAGGATGGCCATTATCAGTCCGGAGGCACCGATTTTGGCGTCGCCCGTCTGCCCTCCGCATTCCTTCTTCTCTACAGTCTCCAGCGCAAGTCCGTAGATGGTGGGGAACATCAGGCTCATGAAAATGCTTATAAACACCAGGAACACAACTAGTACCCATCCGCAACCGGCCAGTCCTATCACCGCAGCCGAGCATATCAGCGACATCCCAGCCCCGAATACAAGAAGTTTGTGAGGAGCAAAGTATTTCATCATCCAGGTGTAGAAAAAACGTGACAGGCAGAAGCCAATAATGGAGATGAGATAGACGGTCGACGCCGAAGCCTCGGTCATTGAGAGTTCCTGCATCACGATTCTGATTGTGAAACTCCACACACCGATCTGTGCACCGACATAGAAGAACTGGGCTACCACTCCCCAACGGTATCGTTTATTGGCCCACAGGCGTTTAACAACGGCCTTCAAGCCTGTAGTTTCCTCCTCAGAATGTTTGCCCGTAGGCATTTTTATCACCAGCATCACCACGAGGATGCCTATCAGCACCAACCCTAACGTCATGTAGGTGCCCGAAATAGAATACAGCGATATGTCGCTCAGGATAAAGAACTTGCTCATCAGGATGCCCATGATAGAACCTATCGGATTAAAAGCCTGGGCAATGTTCAGTCGGCGTGTGGCCGTTTCGGGCGAGCCCATCGAGAGAATATACGGATTGGCAGTGGTCTCCAAGACGGAGCATCCGCCTGCCATAATGTATATGGCGATGAGGTAGAAACCGTAGCTTGCAGCTTTTGCGGCCGGCATAAAGAGAATGGCGCCGACGGCGTAGAGGCAGAGCCCCAGAATCACACCGCTCTTGTAGCTGTGTTTGCGAATAAACAGAGCTGCGGGCAAGGCCAGGCAGAAATACGCCCCATAGAAGGCAAACTGTATGAGCGAAGTCTGCGTATCGCTCATCGACATGATTTTCTTGAAGGCCGACAACAGCGTGTCGGTCATATTGTTGGCCAGTCCCCACAAGAGGAACAACGTGGTTACCAGAATAAATGGCTTCAAGTACTGTTTTTCAACGGGTTTCATAGGCTTGTCCTTAAGGCGTTTTGCGATATGATTACGATGTATGGCAATTGGGATTCTTTTGTCAATGTCTTTTTCTATTGGTGGTTACGCCGTATGTGCAGTGGGATGGCTTCCGGATGTTTCCTTCCGAATTCGGAGGCGTTGTACACAACCAAAGCCAGATAGCCGCCCCCTCCTGCGCCGGGCATTTTCCATGCCATCACCCCCGGGCATTCGGCGTAGCGGTCAATATACGACTGAACCTCTCCCTGAATCATGGCGGGGAACAGTGCAGTCTGAGCCTCGAACGAAGCCTTGTATGAGGTGGCAAACGCTTGCAAATCCATTGCCAGAATCGCCCTCCAGCATTCGTCGGCGGCCTTTGCCAACGCCTGAACCTTGGGCTTGGTGATGTCTTTGCCTGTAGTCACGTTGCAGTTGGCATGTCTTGGCTCCATCGGAATCATGCACAAATGGCTCTCCAGCCAATTCAAAACCCTCTCGTCGTTGCAAGTCTCAATCTTCTCAGGCCAGAAGTGGTTGTCGTAATAGTGGCGGCAAAGTCCGGGGATGCAAATGCCTATGGCGTCCTGAGCCCCGCTTATGATACCGTCCTCGCGTTCCGGACTGTTCTCGAAGCAGAACACCAGCCGGGCCAGCATCTCGGGGTCCATGTGGGGCAGTTTAAATGGCCAAATCCTTTTTATTTGATTGCGGGTCGAAGTTGAAAGGCCGCATCGCTCCCTTATCTCAAATGTGGGTAGGAGAGAGATGGTGATAGCCCAGCCCGGAGCCATGCAGCTCACGTATGGTTGGTCAATCCAAGTTCCTGCCAAGTCTAATCTTGTGGGAATATCCTCTTTTTCTTCTTCCCGGTTGGAAAGGCTGGCTTTCAGGCTGGTCGAGCTCCGTGCCTCCATACCCTGATGCGGTGTGCGCTCCAGCACAATGTATTCCATCCCCCTCTTCTGGCACAATTCCCGTTTCGAATCCGATGCGCCGTCAGAGTTCACCACCAGAATATCGGGTTTTACGATGTCCAGTGTGGGTATAAAATCCAGTATTCCGCTCCCTTGGTTAATGTAGGCATCTTTCACATAGCGAATTGCCTTAACCATAAATAGTCGTTCCTGTTCGGGATAGAGCGTTTTGTGTCCCTTGTAGTGCAGGATTGTTTCGTCCGACCCTATGCCGACATACAAATCGCCGTATTTCGCCGCCTGGCGAAAGAACTCCACATGCCCGCTGTGCAGCAGGTCGTAGCATCCACTTACAAATACCTTTTTTATCATATTTTTATAACGTCGATACTTCTGTTTTATTGCGTGGTATGCTGTTATTTCGATGCTTATCTGCAAGGGTCAATTTTTGCGTTTTTATGTACTTTTTTCTTCAAAAATAAGGCTGCATATTTCTGTCTGTTATTAAAATATCTTGTTGTAATACAATGTATAGCACATTTTTTGTAAAAAAATGTTTGTCAATTGAAAAAAAATTAGTACTTTTGCACCCGCTTTTGAGATAAAAGTTACTCGCTCAAGCAAACAAATAGAAGTTTGTCCATTGGTGTAATGGTAGCACATCTGACTCTGGATCAGCCAGTCTAGGTTCGAGTCCTGGATGGACAACAAGAAGAGGTTAGGATTGAAAAAGTCCTAACCTTTTTAGTTTTTAATCGTCACAGGTTCGTAGCAAAAAAAGAAAGAGCCCGCAACGACATTGTTGCAGGCTTTTCTTCATGAAAAAACAATTCTAAGGTTGTGCTCTTTTCATTTCCCAAGAGTCTTTCCGACCGTTGGGGTAGGTGTATGTCCAGATAAACCATTCATTGTCCAGCCGTTCGATGTCGAAGGTAATCCAGCGCGCTGAATTCGGGCGGGAGTGTCGTTCTATTCGGTTGGCATAATCCTCTATCCATTGGTTTTTAGGCTCATTAAGCAGGTCCATGCGGAATCCTTCGGCCTTTTCGCTGAATAGGAACTTTCCATTCTCCACCCGCCATTCCCCGGGACAGAAATAGTGGAAATAGAAGCCATACGCGTCTGTCGTCTGGGGCTCGGGCGAAATCCATTCGAAGGTGACGCTCTCCGGCCTTTCCATTCCCAGCTGGTGGTATTGGTATGCCGTGTCGGCAAAGGTGCCGTCGGCGTAAAAATACAGCACCCCCACTTCGCCGCAGTGAATTATCCCGTTACCTCCAGGTGCGGTGTAGCTCCACGAGTGGGTGTACTCATACCGCCCCGGAATAAACTCTTGTTCGGGAGTCCGTATTTGTGCATGCACCTGCATACACAGTGCCGTCATTATCGCGGCAATAAACATCCGGTACTTTCCCATGGCTTTACAGACTGCTGGAACTTGAACTGTCTTCTTCCACACCGCTCTTTGAACGGTTCTCCAATTCCATCTTACCGAAACGTAGTGTTATGCCTGCCGAGATAAAGCGGCTGTTCAACGTGTAGTTGTTGCTCTCGCTACGCAGGTAGGGGTTGGTGTTGCTTGATCCTGAACCGATGGTCTTGCCCCAGTTGAAAATATCCTGGACGTTGATAAAGGCGGAGAGTTTGCGGTTGAAAAAGTCTGCACGCACACCGCAGTTCAGGTAATAGCGGGCTTTACGTTCGGAGGCCAGGCTGATTGTCGGCGATGAATAGTTGGCCGAGGCAAACACCTGATACTTATCAAACACCTTCACCCATGTATTCAGTCTTATGCTCCACGACACCTTGTGGTCCTCAATCACCCCTTTGGCTCCTTGGTCAAAACGGTAGCCGTAGTCATAAATGTTGCTGTAAAGGCGCACATTCACAAAACCCGACGGGCGGAAAGTGACGAATGCCGTCCCGCCAACGCGGTATGACGAACCCATATTGTAAGGCACGGTGAACTGCACGATGCGGTCCAGTATCGGGTCAACCTCGTCGGTCGACGTAGTCAGGCTGCTTATCTCGTTGGTGCTAAGACGGGCGTAACCTTCAAGTCCTATGCTTCCGAAACTCATAAAGTACTTGTTCCAACCTATCTCAGCGTTGTGGGTATAGGAATATCCCAGGTTCGGGTTGCCGGTCGAATAGCTGTCAATCGAGTAACGCTTGTAGGTGGTGATGTCCTCTTCGCCCGGATGGCGCATTCTCATCGAGTAGTTCAGTTTAAAGTTGTGCATGTCTTCCGTGCGGTAGGACAGGTGCACCGAAGGACTGTAGGTGAAAAATCCGCGCACTGCGCTGTCTGTAGTGAAGGGATACGTCTCACTGCCTAAGTAGCGGAAATCGATGTTCTCATATTGGCCTCCCATGCCCAGTTCGAGGGTGAAGCTCCCGAAGCGGCGGGTCCATTCCACGTCGGCCTCAATCGAGTGCTCTGTGTCGTCGAAGTTATAACTGCGCAGCTCGTCACGCACTTGGTTGGTCGACGCACTGTCCAGCACGTTATACTTGCGCGAGGTGCTCTTCAGGCCGTAGCCCAGTCCGAACGAAAGCTCGGCATTCTCACTGTATGGGCGGTTGTAGCGTATGTCGGTGTTGAAATTATTGTTGTAGTAGTTGTCAAGATAGCACTTGTCAAAGTTTTCTCCCAGGGTATACACAGTACCTGTAGTATACTGGCGGATAAAATCGTTGCGGCTGTTACCGTTGCTGAAGTTCTCGTGTATGCTGGCACGAATATTGTGTCCCTTTTTGTCAAACTTGTGCGTAAAGTCGATGCCTGCCATACCGAAGCCGCTGTTATTGTTGGACAAGTTTGTATCAAAATATTGGAACATTTTGTTGTTGATGAAATCGTTGCGGTAACGATTAAGGTAGCTCTCTCCTTTCGAGTGGCTGTAATTGTAGTTGCCCATAAACTCAATGTTGGTCATCGAGTCAATTTCATAGCTCACATGGGCAAATATATTTCCGTTCAGGCGGTTGTTCTCGCTGTTGTTGTTGTATCCCTCGGTGGCGGTTGTGTCGTAGGTGCTGTCGGGGACGGCGTTATGGTCCTTCCTGTAGGTAGTCTTGTTCCATCCCTCGTTGCTCGAATAATTGTAGCGTCCGCTGGCATACAGGTTTATTGCCAGTTTCTCGTTAGCCCAGGTATACGACACCCACGGCGATACCGACGGTTGCGTTGCCCCGTTCACACCGAAGCTGATGAAATGGTTGCTCTTGATGTAAGCCGAGGTGATGATATTAATGACGGCGTCTGCACTTGTGGCGTATTTCGCCGACGGGTTCGTGATGGTCTCGATGCGGTCCAAAGCATTGGCCGGCAGCGTTTCGAGATAGGTCTTCAGATTCTCCTCAGTCAGTCGGGAGGGCTTGTCGTTTACCCAAATTTCCACACTCGACACACCGCGCAGGGTGATGTTGCCTTCAATGTCGACCTCCACGCCTGGCGCGTTTTGCAGAGCGTCGCTGGTCGTACCCGTCTGTATTGTCGGGTCGTCCGCCACGTTATAAATCAACTTCTCGCCGTCCATGGCGTACAGTGGCCGCGCAGCAGTAACCTTCACCTCGGAGAGAGTTGTCGCCCCTGGATGCAGTTTCACTGTCCCAAGTGCCGTATTGTTGGTCACACTGAAAGGCATCATCAACGTTTTGTATCCTATGGCCGAAATACGCAGCAGCAAATCGCCTTGCGGCACGTTGGCTATTTCAAAGTACCCGTTCACATCGCTTATGCCTCCGCGCACAATGCTGCTGTCAGCGGCACTCAGTATGGCAATGCTCACAAACGGCACAGCCTCGCCCGACACGCTGTCCTGCAACGTTCCTATCACCTTGAACACATCGCCCTCTCTCACTGTTTTCTTTTGCCGCACTTGCTGTGCTTTTTCGGCTGCCTGCTGCTGTTGCCACTGCTTCCGCATTCGTTCGCGGTCGCT
>JAEEGL012128499.1_pt1 | contig 52820 bp, 39 predicted proteins | sample 9134231 | NCBI WGS metagenome assembly JAEEGL01 (sample SAMN16246548, study PRJNA631951) | gut metagenome | biome: gut microbiome; feature: rumen; material: fiber-attached | host: Bos | place: Iran: Karaj | collected 2018-10 | reverse complement strand
GCGCATTGTTGTCAGATCCCCGGCCCGGAAAAGAATCCAGGCGAAGTTGACAAGAAGGAGCGTGAGAATTCTACCGGATACCTTCGGAAGCGCAAACCGTTTTCCAAGGAATCTGTGGACAATCATAAACACGCCGTGCAGAAGTCCCCATGCGATGAATGTGAATGAGGCTCCGTGCCAGATTCCGCTGACCAGAAACACAATCAGGATATTGAAGTATGTCCGAAAAGCGCCCCTCCGGTTTCCGCCCAGCGGAATATACACATAATGAGTCAGAAACCAGGTCAGGGACATGTGCCACCGGTCCCAGAAATCCGCTATGTTGTCCGCCCGATAGGGAGAATTGAAGTTATAGGGGAGATCCAGCCCCAGCATCCTGGCAATGCCGACCGCCATGTCGCTGTACCCGCTGAAATCAAAGTAAATCTGAAGCGAATAGACCACTGAAGCAAAAAGCATTGATACCGCGTTGATGCTGTCCAGATGATTATATACATAATCGGCACCTCCCGCTAAAGCATCTGCCAGAAGTACCTTTTTGGCGAGCCCGGCGGAAAACAGCATAATTCCTGAAGCAGCCCTGTCCCAGTTCATCCGCCGTTCGCCGGCCAGCATCGGGAAGAAACGGCTTGAGGGAACAATCGGCCCCGAGACAAGCTTTGGAAAAAAGGAAACAAAGAGGCTGTAATCCCTAAAGGATACCTTGCCGTCTGACGGATTCCGATACGCGTCCGCAAGAAAAACGATCTGCTGGAACGTAATAAAACTGATGCCCGTTGGAAGCGCGATTTCCGGCACATAGAACTGTCGACGCAGGAGAAGGTTCAGAACGGAAACAGCGAATCCCAGGTATTTATAAACGAAAAGAACAAGGACATTGGCTGCCGCTGCCAGAATAAATACGAGACGTCTGCGGCGGCTTCTTCTCATTGCACAATAGAAGGCATAATTGACGGTCAGCTCCAGAATTCCGAACGGGATAAACTGTGCTCCGTTCAACGCGAAGTAAGCAAAGGAAGCGACTAAAAGCCAGATGCGCCAGTCCCAACGGAACCGGCGGAAGACATAGCATCCGATAAGAACAATGGGAAGAAACGCAAGCAGAAAAGAATACGAATTATAAACCATGGCGGCTCATGTCCTCAGGCAGTATCCTTTGGGAACGGCTGTTTCGAAGCAGGCTTCAGGGCGGCACGACCGGCTGCTCATATCAGCTTGTTCAAAAGCGGAAGTCTGCACAATATGCAGGACAACGCAAAAGATACCGTTGCGGTCATTCCCCAGTAGATAAGGCTGGCGATCACTCCGGGCATAACCTGAATCATCTCCCTGTAGCTGTCAATCAGCATGGCGCGTACGAACTGCTCTGACAGATATACTCCAAATACATATCTTCCGAGCGCCGCTGCCTTTACGAGAGGAGAGGAAGCCCCTCTCCTCTCCGCCGCGCAGTAAATCAACACGTAAACCGACAGCGTCACCGCTGTGGTGAGCGAGCCGATCTGGGCATCCTGGCAGCTGCCGGAGCGAAGAAAAGGAATCAGTTCGCTGAAATAAGGGATCCCTGTTGCTGCCGCAAAGACCGCGGCAGCAGATTTGGCGGCTTTGCTGTCAAGTTTCTCCCGGTTCGTATGCAGATAGTATCCTGCAATCGCGTAAAACGGAATGCCCGCAGCCTTTGAGACCGTGTCGGTCAGTTCCCTGCTGATACTCAGGTTCAGAACCCTATTAACAAAGGGAACGGCGAACTCCAGGCCAAGGCACAGTACTGTCAGATAGCGGAAACGCTCCCGGGTGATACCGGAGGAAGCAGCCTGCAGAAGGGGAAGGAGCAGAAGGAATCCAAGATACGCGTAAAGAAACCAGTATGTCTCCTGAATGCTGCCCTCAAGGAGCTTGCGCAGAAAATCCGCTGCAGACCAGGACGGCAGTTTCCCTCTCATCGTCTGGAACGCATACTGCGCAGCGGAGAACAACACAATAACACCGATGATCCGCGGAACCCTCTTCCCGATTATCTGCTTCGGAGACTCCTCTCTTGACAGGAGGAGAGCCCCGGAGACCATGAAAAACAGCGGGACATCGCACCGGCAGAGCACTGTCACAATAAGGGATGCCGTGAACGTCAGGAGATTGTCGGTATCGTGGTAATACAGGTAATTGATGTCAATATGATTCAGTATTACCAACAGAACCGCCGCGATGCGTACTATTTCCAGATATACTATGCGCCTGCTGTTCCTGTATTCCGTTGTTTTCATCACATGCTCTTTACTCGAACCGTATTCACAGCTCATAAAGAGCCGTGTATTTTTCTTCCAGGTAATTCAGGAAATCGTCCGGAGTGAACTCCCTCCCGGTGATCTCCCTTAACCACTCTCCGGGATCGAGCCTGTCCGCCTTCTTAAAGACGTGCTCCTTCATCCATCCGTTGACCGCGTCGAAGTCGCCTGCGCGGACCAGCGCGTCGATGTCCAGATCCTTCTCCATCCTGTGGTAATACATGGCGTTGTACATGTTGCCAAGCGCGTAGGTCGGGAAATAGCCGAAGCCGAAGGTCCAGTGGGTGTCCTGCAGCACACCCTCACGGTCGTTCTCCGGGCGGATGCCGAGATACTCCTCGTACTTGTCATTCCAGATCCGGGGAAGATCCTCAATGGAGGCCTCGCCGGAGAGGATGAGCTTCTCGATCTCGTAGCGGATGATGATGTGGAAGGTGTAGGTGAACTCATCCGCCTCGGTGCGGATAAGGGACGGGGTGACCAGGTTCATCGCCTCGTAGAACTCGCGCTCGGTCACGTCGTGCATTACCTGGGGGAAGATCTCGCAGGTCTTCGGGTAGATCAGGTGGATGAACGCCTCGCTCCGGCCGATGCGGTTCTCGTAGAAGCGGGACACGGATTCGTGCTGGCCCATGGTCTTGCCGTCCAGATGATGGTCGTCGTTCTCCGAGGGGGAGAGCATCTCAAAGAGGGCGTGGCCGCTCTCATGGATGATGGAATACATGCTGGAAGCGAAGGAATCCGCGTGATAGTGCGTCGTGATGCGGATATCGTTCCTGCCGAGCTTGCTGGTGAACGGGTGCTCCGTCGTCGTGAAGGCCCCGCGGGTGAAGTCGTATTTCAGCACCTCCATCAGATAGCGGGCCATCTCCGCCTGCTGCGCATCCGTCACGGGACGGGAGAGGAAATCCGTGCGGATCACCTTCCCGCTCGACAGGATCTTCTTTAGGAGGGGCCTGAGCCTTGCGGCGCAGCGGGAGAACGTCTCGTCCAGGATCCCCGTCGTCATGCCCTTCTCGTAGTCATCGAGCAGGTTGTCATAAATGCTGTCCAGGCGGCTGTCCCTGAGCTCAACCTTGCGGATCTCGATATCCCTTACCTCCTTTAAGGACGGCGCGAAAACGGAGAAATCCGCCTTGTTCTTGGCCTCAAGCCAGTTCACGAAGGCGCGGTTGTACACCAGCGCGAACTCATGGTTCATTTCCGGAGTGATATTCGCGGTTTTCTCATAGCTCCGGAACTGCTTCTCCACGGCGGCCGCGTCGAACTCGTCCAGCTCGTCCGTATGGCCGCGGAGGTTCTTCAGCGCGCTGATAAAAGCCTCGCTCTTAATGAGCCGGAAGGCCTCCGTCTGCAGCATTGCGCCTACCTCGCCCTGCTCCTCCATGGCCTTCTCCGGGCATATGGTCTCCTGGTCATAACTAAGCACGGCCGCCGCGTGAACATACTTCTCCGCCGCACCGAGCGCCTCGTGAAAACATGCCAGATCCTTCTCCAGAACTTCCGTCATATCAAGTACCATTCCTTTCATTGCTGTTTCTCTGTTTCCATCGCCTTCAGCTCAGGCAGGATCGTAAGCAGCATTGTCGTGTAGCAGGCCGCGCCGCCGATAAAATTGGAGATCGGCTCCGCCATGAACACGCCGTCCGTTCCCAGCCCCGCCACATGCGGGAGAATCAGGGTTAACGGCACCACCATCACCACCTTGCGGAAGAGCGAGAAAAATATGGTCCGTTTTTTCTTCCCCAGCGCCTTGAAGACCGTCTGTCCCGAGAACTGCAGTGCCTGGAAGACAAAGGCAAAGAAGTAAAGATGCAGAGCGGGCACCGCAAGGTCTGCCATCTCCGGGTCTCCCGTAAATATCCGGATGAACGCCCCCGGGAACTTCAGGACAAAACTCCAGACCACAAGCGTATATCCCACCCCGACGGCAGTCATCAGCGCGATCGTCCTGCGGACGTTCCGCGGGTTTCCCGCACCGTAGTTGAAGCTGATCATCGGCGAGGAGCCCTCGGTCACCGCCTGCGTCGGCGTATCCATGATCTGGCGGACACTGGAGACTATGGTCATCACCGAGACGTAAGCCTCTCCGCCCCAGCGGACCAGTGTGCTGTTGCAGACGATCTGCACCAGTGAGTTCGTGCACTGCATGATAAAAGGAGCAAGCCCGAGACTGCAGATATCCCCGGCGTACGGAAGATATCCCCTGATGCCTCCGGGCTCCCGTTCCTCCGCCGGAATCCCTGTCCCGTCCGCCGGCGGGAAATCCTTCTCTCCCCGTAAAAACTTAAGCCCCGCCGGCACCAGGCTCTTCACGCGGTACTCGCTTTTCCTTCCCGTGAGAAAACCGACAGCGAAGAATGCGGAGAGACTCTGGGAGATAATAGTCGCGAGGGCGGCGCCGGAGACGCCCATCCCGAACACAAAGATAAAGAGCGGATCCAGGACCAGGTTGGCCGCCGCTCCGATGGTTACGGTGAGCATGCCCGCCCGGGGGAACCCCTGGGCGTTGATAAAGGGGTTCATTCCTGTGGAGAGCATGTAGGGCACCGTGCCGATGAGATAAATCCTCAGGTAGGCCGCAGCATATCCGAAGGTTCTCTCCCCCGCGCCGAAAGCGGCAAGAAGAGGCGCGGTGAAGATTTCTCCCAGGAGAGTGATAAGGAGCGCGGTGATCACCAGGAGGCGGAACGACGTGTTCATCACCTCCGCTGCCTTGACCTTGTTCCTTCTTCCCCGCTCCATCGCAAAGATCGGCGATCCGCCCATCCCGAACATGTTGGTGAATCCATGGATGATCATGATCACCGGAAAGCAGAGGCCGATGCCGCCGAGGGCATCGGTCCCCTGCCCGGGAATCCTTCCGATATACACCCTGTCCACGATGCTGTAGAGCAGGCTGAGCAGCTGTGCCGCCAGCATCGGAACCGCGGTCTGGGCGATGTTGTGCGCTATTCTGTCACTTCCGAAGTCGACCTGAGCCATAGGCGGTCCCGTCCGTCTCCCGATTATCCTTTTCCCTGTCCGCCGCTTGAGTATGCAGCAGACTTTACCGGATGCTCCACATGTCGCGGACGCAAAGCCCCTCGGGGCTCCCGGAGAGTATTTTCACGCGGCGCTCGCCGGCGTCCATGTCGAAATAATTATCCGAGAGCACCAGGTCGTCCGCGCTGTTCGCGATCGCGACACCCTTCGCGAATGCCGCGGCGCTGACCACGATCTCGCCGTTCTCCGCGCGGACTGCAAGTTTTGTGTCCCCATGGCGGAAATACTTGGGCGTGCAGAAGATCACCGTTCCCTGCGATACCGGCTCATCCGAGGGCGCCCCTCCGTCGGTTCTGTAAAGGGCAAAACTGACGTAATCTCCGTAGAGATCGGCCCCGGCCATATCCTCCCTGTCCAGCCAGACAGAACTCAGTGCCGGCGCCTCAAGCTCGAAGGACTTCTCGTCCACAACGGAGGAATCCGCGTGACGGAGCGTCCTTACCACTTTCACCCTCACCGCTTCCCTGGTCTCGTTGGACACGGCAAGCCGGATGGATTTCTTCACCTCGTACGGCTCCGCGTTGGGATTCGTGTTCTGAGTGAGAATGCCCTCCTCCTCGCAGGAGACGATAAGCGGCGAGTACGCGCGCTTCTCATAGTAGTGCAGTGCCTTCCACCGGCCGAAGTAGTCGATGCTTGCCCAGCTTGCCACCGGCCAGCAGTCATTGAGCTGCCAGACCACGGTGCCCATGCATGCCCCGCGGTTGCGGCGGAAATGCTCCACACCGTACTTGATCGCCTCGGCCTGCAGCAGCTGCGAAGCATAGACAAGGGAGTCAAAACTCGTGGGGTACAGGAACATCTGCTCCATGTAGTTCATGATCTTGCCGTTGGCCGCGTTGTTGCGCTGGTGCTTCTCCATCACCGGCGAGAAAATATTCCGGTCCTCCGGGAGCGTGAAGCTCTCGATTGTCCTCACCGACGGGAAGGACTGGAAGCCGAACTCGGAGAGATAGCGGAACAGGAACTGCCTGTAGGCGGTGAACGGCCTGCCGCCGTGCCAGACGTCCCAGTAGTGCACGTCGCCCCTCGCCGGGTCGTTGGGCTCGTCAAAGGCTCCGCCCGAGGAGGGGGAGGCCGGCCAGTAGAAGGTATTCGGATCGAGCTCCTTCAGCATATGGGGAAGGATGTACTCGTACATCTTCACGTAGTCGCTTACCTGGGATTCCTTCGTCACCCAGGTCCTCTGCTTCACGAACATCTCCATCTCGTTGTTGCCGCACCAGAGGCCGAGACTCGCGTGATGGCGGATGCGCTTTATGTTGTCCGCGAACTCGGCGCGGATCTCGCTCTCAAAGTTCCCGTCCAGGTCGTAGACCGCGCAGGCGAACATGAAGTCCTGCCACACGATCAGTCCCAGCTCGTCGCAGATGTCCCAGAAGGCGTCATAAGGATAGTTTCCGCCGCCCCACACGCGGACGCAGTTGTAATTGGCGTCCCTCGCGGCAGTAAGCAGCTTCCTCGTCCTCTCCGGGGTGACCCTGGGAAGTATGCTGTCCTCGGGAATATAGTCCGCGCCCATCGCGAAGACCTTCACTCCGTTGACCTCGTGGCAGAACTGCTCTCCCCACTGATCCTTCTCCCTGTGCACGGTCATGGTTCTTAAGCCGATGCGCCTCGTCCAGACATCAAGCGTCCTTCCCGCGGCGTCCGCAAGCCTGACCTCGACCGTATAAAGCGGCTGTCCGCCCAGTCCGTTCGGCCACCAGAGCTCGGGCTCCGTCACCGTGACTGCGCCCTTCTCCGCGCCTACCTCCGGAGAAATCCGCCCGGTGTACGTCTTTCCCTCCGGCGAAGTCACCAGGATCTCCGCGGAAAGCCCCGCGAGACGCCTGTCGTCCCTGCCGAAGCGCCGCACATGCTCCTCCCCCAGCTTCTCGACGTCCACGTCAAAACGGAGCTCCACCCGCTCTGTCACGGGGTGGATGCCGTCAAACTCCGCGCCGTCCGCCGCGATGTGATTCTGGGTGATATAGACCCCGTCGATTCTCGCGGTGCTGAATCCGATCAGGCTGACCGGACGCCAGATTCCCGCATCCGGAAGATGCGGGCCCCAGTCCCAGCCGAACATGCAGTGGGCCTTCCTTAACAGCGGGAAGCCCTTCATCGCGTCGTCGGATCCCTCCACAGGATTCGCCGCGTAGGCCTTCTTAATCCAGCGCGTGGGAGACCGCAGCACCACCGAGAGGACGTTTTCCCCGGGCTTCAGAAGAGTTTTGACCGGATACTCATAGATCCTGTGCATGTTCTCCGTGTGCCCGAGTGCCGTGCCGTTAAGCCCGATGTCCGCGATGGTATCGATGCCGTCAAAGTGCAGCAGCACCTCCTCCTCGGAGAGGATATCCTCCGGCGCGTCAAATACGGCCTCATAGCGGAAATCGCCGTCCATCACGGAGAGCGCCGCGGTCTCATTGTCACGGTAGTACGGATCCTCAATCAGCCCGGCAGACAGAAGGTCCGAATAGACGCTGCCGGGAACACTTCCCGGAATGCCCGCCTCCGCGCCTTTTCCCTCCAGCTCCTTCGCCGGGGACAGCGCATAAAGCTTCCAGTTCCTATCAATGAGCTGTGTTTTCATCTTTGTTCCTCCCGCTGGGGTATAATCCGCGGATGCGGTTCTGCAGGATACGGCGCCGCGAGCAGGTACCGCTGTCTCCCTGCCGCACCTTTAACCTGTCCGCTCTTTTTAAGACAGCCGGCGACGGGCCTGCCTTCAGCAGGCCCGCCGCCGGTTATTGAACTGACATGATATTTTCACGCAACGCGGCGGCCTCAGTTCCTGGAGGCCTCCAGCAGCTTCTGCTTGAGCTGTTCCTCGATGCCGGTCAGCTCCTGCTGCGCCAGGGCGCGCTTCTCCTTGCCCTCCTTCTGGATGGCGATCACCTCGTCCAGGGTGGAAATCAGCTGCTCATTGGTGTGCTTTAAGGTCTCGATATCCACGATGCCCCTCTCCGATTCCTTTGTTGCCTCTATGGTTGCGAGCTTGAGCGCGTCGGCGTTCTTGCGGAGCAGCTGGTTGGTCATGTCGGCTACTTCGCGCTCCGCCTTCGCGGCCTGGGTCGAGTGCTCGATTCCGATGGCGATGACCATCTGGTTCTTCCAGAGCGGGATGGTGTTCACTATGGTGGACTGGATCTTCTCCGCCATCATGGTGTCGGAATTCTGCACCATGCGGATCTGGGGAGCGGTCTGCATCGCGATGGTCCGGGTGAGCTCCAGGTCATGAAGCTTCTTCTCGAAGCGCTCGCACTGGGCCGCCAGATCCTTGGCCGCCTGAGCATCCTCGGGGAGCCCGCTGGCCTCGGCCTTCGCCTGGAGAGCGGTGAGCTCCACATTCCTGACCTCCTCGAGCTTCTGCTTTCCTGCGATCACCTGCAGGGTCAGATCCCTGTAGTACTCCAGGTTCAGGTCATACATGCGGTCCAGAACTTCGACGTCCTTTAACAGCTTGATCTGGTGGTTCTCCAGTTCGGTGGAGATCGCGGTGACGTTGGTCTCGATCTTGCTGTAGCGGGCCTTAAGCTCGCTCATCTTGTTGGAGCTCTTGCGGAAGAGCGCCTTGAAGCCCTTCTCCTCTTCCTCGACGTCAAAATTCTTCAGCTGGGTGACCAGGGAGGTCACCATCTCGCCGACTTCGCCGAGATCGCTGGTTTTGACATTCTCGATGGTCTTCTCGGAGAAATCGGCCATCTTCTTCTGAGTGCCCACACCGTAATTCATGATCGCGGTAGGGCTCGTCAGGTCGATGTTCTTCGCGTACGCCGCAACCTGCTGTTTCTCCGCCGGGGAAAGGTTCTGCTCGGTCTGGGAGATCGTGGAGATCGCCTCTGCGCTCTTCTCCGCGGCACGCCTGGGCTCGGCGCCAAGCGCCTCCGCCAGCGCTGCCTCCGCAGCAGCGATCTTGTCCGCGGAGGTAAGTCCTGTACTCTCCTCCTCAGGTGCCTCCGCCTCGGAAACTACCTCGGCATCAATGATTGTTTCCTGTTCCCTGTTCAGTTCGTCCGCCATTGTTTATCCTTTCTGCAGCTTTTTGCCGTGTCCGGCGCCGGGCTGCGATTAATGATCCTTATTCTTCTCCGTATCCCTTCCGGTGAGGCCGTCCTGGGCCATCATCGTTTTCATCACCGAGATATCGGAGGAAATATCCCATGCCACATCCTGGAACAGATCGTCAAAGTAGCGCTCAAACGCGTCGTTGATCGTATCCAGTGCCTCCTCAATCTCCCGCTTGGTCTCCGGGATATTGCTTCCGATCGAGGGCTTGGAATCCAGCTCCACGTAAGCGCTCAGAAGCTTGGACGTGGTGGGAAGGTAATAGTTCATGAACTTCTGGAGATCCGATGCGCGCTTCGGCTCCCGCTTCACCTCGTCGAAGATCCTGCGGATGATCTCCTCCAGCCTGGAGAGCTTCGCCGTCATCTCCGCGCCGGGAATGGCGTCGTTCGCCTCCCGGACCATGCGGAGGTAGCTCCGTCCGTCCGTGAGTATCTTGTCGACCTCCGGATTTCCGGTGAGCTCCATCATGTCACGGGGATCCGCATCCGTGACATCCACCTCGGAGCCGCCCCATCCGGCCTTCGCCGTCTTTGAGGCCTTGTTCAGCGTGGGATCCTTGCCTCCCGAGGCGTACTCCTTCAGCTCCCTCTCCCTGCGCGAGGCCTCCGCCTGGGAGTACTGCTCCCACGCACTGTCCGTGAGCATCATGGTCGTGTTCGCCGCGTCGATGTGCGCCCGGGGAAGGTATCCCTTGCGCATCATCTTCCTCAGGTCATCAAGGAGGTTCTTCTCCTTTCTGGAGAACTGGGCGGCCATCTCCTTCACGGAGAAATACTCCTTCTTTCCCAGCGCCCTCGCATATTCGTAGTAGCGCCGGACCAGGTTCATGTCGCCGCGGCCGGAGACGATCAGCGCGATGGATCCCCCGAGAAACATGGCGGAGAAGGCCGCGAGACCCGCCGCACCGGCGATTCCGGTCCCAAGCGCCGCGTGGAGTATGAGGCTCGCAAAGGAACCCGCAGCCATCGTGCCGCTGACCAGGGTGCCGGCAGCTCCGGTCACGATTTTTCCGAGGCCGGTGTTCCTGCTCGGCCTCGTCTGGAGGAAATAGGTCTCCGGCTGTGTGCCGGCCCTCCCGTCCGGATTGCCGCTCCTTTCCCTCGCCTGCCGCTGTCTCGCCCTCTCCCTTTCCTCGGCCTGCTTCGCCTTCCATTCCGCCGTGCGGTTATAATCCCCGGCGGAATAGCGGCCCGAATTCGCGGAGCGGTAGTACCCCGAAGAGCTGTGGTAGCCCCCCTCGCCGCTCTGGGTTCTTTCCCTGAATTTCCGGAAAAGCTCCTCCTGTCTCGCGGCCCTTTCCGCAGCCGCCTTTGCTTCCTGCTCGGCCGCCTCCCTGGTGACCGCGGCGCCGAAATCGCCTATTCTTCCGGCGATCCTGGAAGAAAGCCCCGCGTAATTATTATTGTCGATGGCATCAGTGACATCCTTAAGGATGTCACCTCCGACATTTACAAGATCCTGAAACTCCATAGCATATTCCCAAGTATCCGTGCGGTCCCCGCCTTAATGCGGAAAGCCCGAAAACTGATGAGACGGCGGGTGCCCGGACTAAACCAGGTGATTCTTTATCAGTCGTACCATCCGCCCCGGGTGAGCACGATCCTGGACAGCGCCAGAGGCACGATGTCCTGGCCGATGATCTGGGAAGCCCTGCGGAAATACTCCTCCTGGTACGGCGTCCCCATCGCCCTGTAGAAATCATAGCCGAGCTTGTGCTCTCCGGAGAGGGTGACAAGGCCTTCCGCCAGGTTGGACTGCATTTCATGGGCATCGTCGGTGTGCCTGAAGAGCAGGAAACCGTCGATATAAGGATTACTTATCGCCTTCAGGTAGCCGTAGACGATGGACGCCGCCTGCTGCTCCTGCCCGAAACTGGAGGTGAAGCCGATCTCGGTCAGAATGACACTCCTTACCATCCCCGCGGGATTGAGATACTCCGGCAGGGCAAGAAGGTCCGTGATGAGGTGGAAATTCTGCATGGTGATATAGGGAGTGCTGTAATCCGCGTTCACCAGTGCGGAATACCCGCACCATGCATAAGGGTCGTAAAGCGGGGCGTTATAGGGGTGCATGGAGAGTCCCCAGTCGATATTTCCCTCCCGGAGCATGTAGTAATTAAAGAGCTCCAGATAGTCCGAGCTCAGGAAGCAGCCGGGATTGGACTTGCGCCTCCACTCCTGGTCGATGGAGTTGTACACCCTCGCAAAGGCGTTCTCGCTCTTTATCCCGTTGTAGAAAACTCTGAAGGCCTTGACGTAGCTGTTGACATTAAGGTCAAGGTTGTCCGAGCTCATGTAGTACCACTCGGTGCGCGCGTTGACCTCGTTGCCGACGACCCAGTTGTCGACCTGGCCCTGCATGACGCCCTCCTGCCAGTCCATCTCCATGGTTCCGGAGTATCTTCTGGCGAGGAAGGAAGCGATGGCCTTAAGGTGCTCCGTCCCCTGCGCGTCCGCGGTGTTGAAGGCATAGCCCGGGCAGACGTGGGCATCCCTGGAGAGCGGATGAATGAGGTCGGCGCCTGCCGCCGTCCTGTTGTTCAGGATGTTCATCGTGATCTGGATGCCGTTGTCGGTGAAATAGCGGACGATCCGGTCATAGCCGTGCATGTACACCGGATTGAAGGCATAGGTGTGCCCGTCGTAGGTGTAGTAGATCGTGTTCAGCCTGGGATCCGTGGACTCGCCGACGATATCCCCGAGATAAATGTTGTAGCCGACCTGCTGTATGCCCAGATCCTGGATCTCCCCGGTGTCGAACCTGGAGGGATCGGGAAGGAGCCCCTTTATTCCGTGATCCATGCGGAACTGCGTATGAAGCGCCACTGCCTCGGGATTCGTGATGTAGTGCTCGTCGCTTACCTGCACCATCGTCCCGCCCTGGCGGACGGCGACAATGAACTTCCGGGAGAGATTGGAATCCGGCATGTTCAGGTTCAGCGGAAAGGAAAACCCTGCGGATGCTGCAGCGGGGACCTTCGCAACCACCTGCCCGGTGGGGCCGTCCTCATAGACTTCGTCGGCGTAGATGTAGAAAAAACCGTCATCGCTTGCCGGAACGACCGAGCAGTTTACCGCCATTTCGACCTGTGTTCCGTTTATGAGGCATGAAGTAATCTGCGCCGTCCTGGCAGCGGCGTGCGCCCGAAGCCCTCCCGCAAAAGCGAAAAGCAGCATCAGACAGAACGCGCCTGCAAGGCATGCCAGGTTCCGCGTAATGATTGCTCTGTTCTTTAATCTCGACATAAATTATCCCTCAAGTCTGTGCGTTTGCCGTAAATTTCGTTCCGACGCTTCTGCCCTCCACGATGTCGTAGAGTGCTTCCGGTCTTTGTCCGTTGGTCACTATCGTCTCGATCCCCTGCGAGGTCGCGAGCTGGGCCGCCTGGAGCTTGGTCCGCATTCCGCCCGTTCCCCGCCTCGATCCTGCCCCGCCTGCCAGGGCGAAGACGCTCTCGTCGATTCTGTCGATCTGCGGGATCAGTTTTGCCCCCGGATAAAAGCGGGGATCCTTGTCATAAAACCCGTCGATGTCGGAGAAGATCACCAGCCGCCCCGCCTGGCAGAGCACGGCGACCACCGCGGAGAGCATGTCGTTGTCCGAGAAGAGCCTCTCCTTGGACTCAATCTCCGTATAGCTCACCGAGTCGTTCTCGTTGACCACCGGGATCACCCCGTTCTCGAGGAGCGCATTGAACGTATTGGTCAGGTTCTCCTTCTTCTCCTCCTCCTCGACATCCGAGGCGTTCAGAAGGATCTGACCGACGGTCTTGTTGTAGTAGCCGAAGAATTTGTCGTAGAGGAACATGTTCTCGCACTGCCCGACCGCTGCCGCCGCCTGCTTCATCCGCATGGTCGAGGGTCTCTCGGGAAGACGCATCTTTCCTGCTCCGATGGCGATTGCCCCGGAGGAGACGAGAATCACCTCATACCCCAGGTTCTGGATGTCCGCGAGGGTCATCGCGAGGCGCTCGAAGGTTCTTAAGTTGCTGTTGCCAAGTTCGTTGGTCAGGGTTGACGTTCCGACCTTGACGACGATGCGGTTGTGCCTTATGCCCATATTCTGTCCGTTCTTTCCGCGAATGCTCTTCCTTAGGCATCCGCGAGAGTTAATAGTAGTATACAGCATTACCCGTGGAGCCGCTATTACACCTCCGCGGCACCGACCCGGCGGATGTTCATGGCATAGACATTCTCCCTTCCCACGAGGGGCGAGATGAACTCCACATACCCGTCCGTCAGGGCGTGGGGCACGACGCACATGATGACGCCGGCGAATCCGCCTCCGTGGATGCGCGTGACTCCGCGGGAGACCTGGGCGCTTCCCTCCTCCGGGATGTGCTCCGTGAGGAATTTCTCCGTGAGGGCAAGGGTGAGCGCCACCGACTCCTCGTTGTGCTCGCCGCTCACATAGGTGTTCTGAAGCCACTTCCAGGAGGAGTTGCCCGACGCCTCGATGGCGGAGAGCACCGCCTCCTTGTCGCCCTTTTCCAGTGCGGCGACCGTCGTCTTCACCCTCGCGCACTCCTCATAGAAGTGCATGGCCCTTAAGACCGCGCGGTCGTCATTCACCGCCCTGCGCACCGCGGGGAGATTCGCGTAGAAAGCCTCCGCGGGAAACTCGCAGAGATTATGGCTTTCGCTTCCGTCTCCGCCCAGTATCCCGGAGAGCGCTCCCGCTGCCTTCCTCATCTCGTTGGGAATCGAGGAGTACTCCTCGCTGAGGTCGGCGTGTCCCTTGCCCGTGTTGACGAGGATCATGTCGCAGCCGAGATCACCGAAGGCGAAATCCACCGGCTCGTACTTTACTCCGTCGGAGAAGTCAAGGAAGATCGTTCCGCCCACCGCGCAGGCCATCTGGTCCATAAGCCCCGAGGCCTTCTTCCAGAAACGGTTCTCGGCGAACTGCCCCATTCTCGCATACTGCGCGACGCTGATCTCCCCGCTGTTGAAGAAGGCGTTGATCATCGTGCAGACGAGCATCTCGAAGGACGCGGAGGAGCTCACGCCGGCGGAGGGGATAACCGCGGAGGTCACATAAGCCCTCAGGCCCCCGATCTTATACCCGAATTCCTTCGCCGCAGTGAGGATGCCCGCCACCAGCGCGGTGCTTCCCGCGGTGTTTTCCGGTGTCGCCTTCTCCAGCTCCAGGGTATTCACCTCTATGGCCTTCCTGTAGCCCTCGCTGATGATCCGCACCAGGCCGTCATCCGTCTTCACCGCGGCGGCGATGGTGTCCAGCGTGATGCTCGCCGCGAGGATCTGGCCGCCGTTGTGGTCGGTGTGATTGCCTATGATCTCCGTGCGCCCCGGGGCGGTGAAATACCTGAGGCTCTCCTTGTCCGCGGCGTCCGGGAAGCTCTCGCCGAACATCTTCTCCAGATGGCGGTATCTCTCTTCCGCCTTATCCGCGTCCGCGCCATAAATTCTGTTTAATGCTTCATTCGTCGGAAAACTCATAGCCTGACCTCTTTTCTCCTTATTCCGGTACGTGCCTTACCCGGCCAAAACTCATGACTTCAGCGCAAGTGTACGCTCCCACTCATGTCTCGATGCCGCCTTTTCCGCGGCCTTATTCATTTCATCCTCTCCCGCGTCCGGCCTTACCACCGTGAACGCGCCGACAAGAATCTGGTTCTCCGCGTTGTCCCCGATGAAGAACATGAACTCGCCGGGTTCGACGCTCCAGACGTAATCCGGATCCAGCGTCCGCATCGACCGCGGGGTGACGGTGATTTCCACTTCCTTTGATTCCCCGGGCTCAAGGTACAGTTTTGCAAAACCTGCGAGCTCCTTCTCGGGCTTCACCGACGTGCTGACCATGTCCCTCAGGTAGAGCTGGGGCACCGCCGTTCCGGGCCTGCCGCCGGTGTTGGTTACCGTGAAGCGGACGACGGCGGATTCCCCGGGGCGGATTAAGAGGCGGTCCACCGCAAGGCCGCTGTAGGAGAATTCCGTGTAGGAAAGCCCGTACCCGAAGGGATAAAGGGGATTCCAGTCCATCTCGATGTAGCGCCTTCCGCCGCCCGGCCTTCTGCTGTAATGGCACGGAACCTGGCCCACGCTTCTCGGGAAGGTCACGGGGAGCCGTCCCGAAGGAAGATTGTCCCCGAAGAGCGTTGCCGCGACCGCGGCTCCTCCCTGCTCGCCGGGGAACCAGGCCTCGAGTATCGCAGGTACGTGGGCATCCTCCCACACCGCCGACACCGGGCGGCCAGTCTGAAGTACCAGGACCACCGGCGTTCCCGAGGCGCAGACTGCCTTCACGAGGTCCAGCTGCCTTCCCGGGAGATTCAGATCCATGCGGTCGAAATTCTCGCCGCTGGTCTCGTCATTGTCCCCCACGCAGACGACGGCGACATCCGCTTCCGCGGCGGCCTTTGCCGCAGCTTCCATGTCTTCCGTGCCCTCACTGTAGCCGAGGATCACCCTTGCCCCTCTCGCGTCGTTGGTGAATTCGACCTTCAGCTGGTACATCCGTCCGGCCTCATAGGTGAAGGGGATCACCTTCCGGGCGTCCTGCCTTCCGCCCCAGGTGTCGATCACAAGCTCTCCGTCCACCCACACGCGCATGCTGTCCATGGAGGAGACGCCCAGCGTCCCGGAGAACGATCTCGGCATCCGGATGAACCCGGTCCAGCGCGCGGAGAAGCATCTCTGGTCCACCTCCGCGTAGGGCTTCGCGTAAATCCAGTTGTAACAGATCCGCCGCTCGGTGGTGTCCACCACCGGCGTTCCTTCCGGAACCGGTCCGTTGTAGTACCGGGCATTCAGCCAGCTCCTGCCGTCCTCGCCGACGAGCATGCCCGGATCAAAGGGATGGATCTCCTCGCCCAGATAATTGCAGCCCTTCTCATAGACGACCCGGACACCCGATCCGTCCAGATAATCACGGATGCCCTTAAGCACCGAGATCTGTCCCGTCCTTCCCCTGGAGACGGAATAGTCCCCGAGATAGGCGGAATCCGCGGCAGGCCCGATGACCGCGACGCTTTTTAACTTCGACGGGTCCAGCGGAAGAAGCGGATTCTCCCCCGGCCGGGCCGGCGAGTTCTTTAGCAGGACGATGGACTTCTCCGCGATCTCCCGCGCGTCAGCCACATGTTCCGCGCTGTGCACCCTCGCAGGTTCCAGAGCCTCGTCCACATAGGGGTTGTCGAACATCCCGGTGAGGAATTTCGTTCTAAGGACCCTTCGGCAGGCCTGGTCCAGCACCGCCTCGTCCATCCTTCCGGAAGTGACGAGGGACTCAATGCCGTCCTGCCAGACCTCATGGGGGAAGTCCGAGAGCTGCATGTCGCAGCCGGCCTCCATTCCCTGCCGGATCGCCTCCTCCGGCGAATCCGCGGTGAAATGCCAGTCGTAGAGGCGAGACACCGCAGTCATGTCCGTCCGGACGAATCCCGGCATCCCGAACTCTCCGCGCAGCACATCCGTAAGGATTTCGTGATCCGAGGCCACCGGCCTGGAGTCGATGGAGTTGTAGGAGCACATGGCGTCCACAGCGCCGGCTTCCTTAAATGCCTGCTCAAATATCGGCATGCAGTCAGTGAATACATCGTGCCGCCCCATGGTGGACGGGGCGCAGTTGAGGCCTCCCACGGGATTGCCGTAGCCGACGTAGTGCTTGGGCTCCGCGGCAATGGCGTCATCATCTGTAAGGGAGTTTCCCTGCATGCCCTTTACGGTCTCCCTTGCGAACTCCCCTCCGAGGAAGGTGTCCTCGCCGTAGGTCTCCTCCGTTCTTCCGTAGCGCGGGTCCCTGGCCAGGTCCATCACCGGGCAGAGCACCTCGCGGATGTTTACGGCGCGGGCCTCTTCGGCAATTCCTCTGCCCATTTTGTACCCGAGGGACGGGTCAAAGGTCGCCGCAAGGCCGATCTGCTGCGGATAGGCCGTAAACCGGCCGTTGGTCACGCCGTGGAGCGCTTCCGAGTGGAAGAGGAAGGGAATGCCCAGCCTGGTTTCCTCCACCGCATAGCGCTGAAGCTCATTGACATAGGCGGCGGGGAAGCCGTGGCTGCCGATGCTTCCGCAGCTCATTCCTCCCAGGATCCTCCCCAGCTTCTCCCTGTCGGGACGGGGAGTTCCGTCCACCCCCTCCGCGGCGGCCATCGCCGCGGAGTACTCGTCAGTCTGCATGATCTTCTCCCGGAGGGTCATCCTGGGGATAAGATCATCCAGGCGTTCCTCAATGGGATAAGAAGGGTCTTTGTAAATCGGCATTTCCGGCATGGAGCTCTCCTCTCCGGCATAAGAGCCTGTGCGCCGGCAGGCGGCCTAGGAAATCATTTCGTGCCACTCCTGCAGCGAATGAATTTCTCCGTTTCCGTTCTTCCTGATCTCAAGTATTCCCTCCGCGGCTGCCCGGGCTGCTGCCACGGTAGTAATGTAGGGGATCTTCGCCCGGATTGCGCTCTTCCTTAAGTAGCCGTCGTCATGGATCGCGCCCTTGCCCACAGGGGAGTTGATCACCAGCTGGATCTGTCCGTTGGTGATGAGGTCGAGAACATTCGGACGGCCCTCATACTGCTTGAGCACCCTGGTTACCGGCACCCCGGCCTCCGCAATCCTCCTGCAGGTCTCTCCCGTCGCCAGGATGGTAAAACCGGCTTCGGCAAAACGCTCCGCGATCTCCGCCGCCTCGGGCTTGTCCTCCTCGTTGAAGGAAATCAGCACCGCGCCATCCATAGGCAGTGCGGCGTTCGCTCCCTCCTCCGCCTTGAAGAAGGCCTCGCCGGCGCTCTTCGCAAGTCCGAGCACCTCTCCGGTAGAGCGCATCTCCGGTCCGAGCACGGGATCCACCTCCGGGAACATGTTGAAGGGGAAGACCGCCTCCTTGACCCCGCAGTAGGGGATATTGCCCGTCCTGAGCGCCGGGACAGGCGAGGGCCTTCCGGTAAGTTCCGAGGTGATGATCTCCGTCGCGATGGGCACCATGCGGATGCCGCAGACCTTGGAGACCAGCGGAACCGTGCGGCTCGCTCTCGGGTTCGCCTCCAGGACGTAGACCACGCCGTCCTCTATGGCGTACTGCATATTCATGAGCCCGACGACATTCATCTCCACGGCGATCCTGCGGGTGTACTCGCGGATGGTCGCGAGATTCTCCGCGGAGATATGTTTTGACGGGATAATGCAGGCACTGTCGCCGGAATGAATTCCGGCAAGCTCGATATGCTCCATCACCGCGGGAACGAAGGCGTCCGTTCCGTCGCTGATGGCGTCCGCCTCGCACTCCAGGGCGTTGTGAAGGAACCGGTCGATGAGGATGGGACGGTCAGGGGTAACGCCGACCGCCGCCCTCATGTACTCCGCCATGCTCTCGTCGTCGCGGACGACCTCCATTCCGCGGCCGCCCAGCACGTAGGAGGGACGGACCATCACGGGGTAGCCGATGCGGCGGGCGAGCGCCACCGCTTCCTCCACTGTGGTCGCCATTCCAGATTCGGGCATCGGGATGCCGAGGCGGTCCATGACGAAGCGGAACTGGTCGCGGTCCTCCGCGAGGTCGATCACCTCGGGAGTCGTTCCGAGGATGTTTACGCCCTCCTTTTTGAGTTTTGCCGCGAGGTTAAGGGGCGTCTGGCCGCCGAACTGCGCGATGACGCCCACCGGCTTCTCCGCGCGGTAGATGGAGAGCACATCCTCCAGTGTGAGGGGCTCGAAGTAGAGCTTGTCGGAGGTATCGTAGTCCGTGGAGACCGTCTCCGGGTTGCAGTTGACGATAATCGTGTCGAAGCCGAGCTTCTTCAGGGAGAGGGCGGCGTGCACGCAGCAGTAGTCGAACTCGATGCCCTGGCCGATGCGGTTGGGGCCTCCGCCGAGAATCATGATCTTCCTGCGGCCTGAGATCTCGTTCTTTCCGGTGGGCTCGTGGTAGGTGGAATAGTAGTACGCGCTGTCCTTAGTGCCGCTCACGTGCACCGGATCCCAGGACTCCGTCACGCCGAGCTTCTCCCTGCGCGCGCGGATGTCGTCCTCGGAAACCCTGAGGATCATGGACAGGTAGCGGTCGGAGAAGCCGTCCAGCTTCGCCCGGGTGAGGGCCTCGTCAAATGCGGGGTTCTCCCTGTCCGCGGAGAGGTTCGCCCCGCGGAAGGCGGCGACCAGCGCCTCCTCTTCCTCCACGAGTTCCTTCATCTGCTCGATGAAGTAGTGCTTCACCTTTGTGATCTCAAAGATCTCGTCCACGCTGACGCCCCTGCGCAGCGCCTCATACATGATGAAATGGCGCTCCGAGGAGGTGCTCTTTAAGAGCCCGACGAGTTCTTCCTTCGACAGCTGGTCGTAATTCTTTACGTGCCCGAGGCCGTAGCGGTCCTTCTCCAGCGAGCGGATGGCCTTCTGGAAGGCTTCCTTGTAGGTCTTCCCGATGCTCATGACCTCGCCTACCGCGCGCATCTGCGTGCCGAGGCGGTCCTCGACTCCCTTGAATTTCTCAAATGCCCAGCGGGCGAACTTCACCACCACGTAATCGCCGTCCGGGACGTACTTGTCCAGCGTGCCGTACTTTCCGCACGGGAGCTCGGACAGAGTAAGCCCCGTCGCGAGTTTTGCCGAGACGAGGGCGATCGGGAAGCCTGTTGCCTTCGATGCCAGCGCCGAGGAGCGCGACGTGCGGGGATTGATCTCGATGACGATGACCCTTCCGCTCGCCGGGTCGTGGGCGAACTGGACGTTGGTTCCGCCGATGACGCCGATGTGCTCGACGATGGAATAGGCCTGCCGCTGCAGCTCCTTCTGGAGCTCAGGGTCGATGGTCAGCATCGGCGCGGTGCAGAAGGAATCCCCGGTGTGGACGCCGACCGGATCCACGTTCTCGATGAAGCAGACCGTGATCATGTTGTTGTCCTTATCCCGGACCACCTCCAGCTCCAGTTCTTCCCAGCCGAGGATGGACTCCTCGACCAGCACCTGGTGGATCAACGAGGCCTGCAGGCCGCGGGCGCAGACTGTGCGGAGCTCGTCGCGGTTGTAAACCAGGCCGCCGCCGGTGCCGCCCATGGTGTACGCGGGCCTGAGCACGACAGGGTAGCCCAGCTTGTCCGCGATGGCGAGCGCCTCATCGACGCTGTAGGCCACCTCGCTCCTCGCCATCCCGATTCCCAGGGCGTTCATGGTCTTCTTGAACTCGATGCGGTCCTCGCCCCGCTCTATGGCGTCGACGTTGACGCCGATCACCTTGACTCCGTATTTCTTAAGAATTCCCGCCTTGTTAAGCTCAGCGCAGAGATTTAAGCCGGACTGTCCGCCGAGATTGGGAAGAAGCGCGTCCGGCCTCTCCTTCTCGATCACCGCCGTCACCCTCTCGACGTTGAGCGGCGCGATGTAAGTCTCGTCCGCCATTTCCGGATCCGTCATTATTGTCGCGGGGTTGGAATTGACGAGGACGATTTCATAACCGAGACTCTTAAGCGCCTTGCACGCCTGGGTCCCGGAGTAGTCGAACTCACAGGCCTGGCCGATGACGATCGGGCCGGAGCCGATGATCAGTACCTTGTGAATGTCTGTTCTTGCGGGCATGGATACCTCCCTGAGGCCATAACAGAAGATGTGATTATTATCTTATCTATTATACCGGTCAGGCTCCTCTTCCGCTATGTCAATAGACAATAAAAAACGCGGGCTTTTCAGCCCGCGTTTGTGTCATACCGGTTATTCCGGCTCCCAGGAGGTCCCGCACAGATGGATCACATAATCCGCCTCATTGTCCGCGCCGTAGAGCTCCACGCGGATTGTTCCGCCCGTATCCCCGATCAGCCCTCTTACGTCCGCCCGTGTCTTCCAGTACGGCGTATGCTCGGTGTTTTCCAGGCTGAGATACCTGTTCAGGTCGGGCTGTTCCTCGTTCCAGATCCAGCCGGTCACGGTCGCCGCATTGCTGTCGTTGTCCTCCATCACGATCTCCACCGTCCCGTCCGTGCCGTACTTTTCATCGTTTATCGTGACCCACGCGTAGGGCCAGTCCCGGTAGGTATTGTAATTCCTGCTCTGGATCACGCTGCCGCTGTCGTAGCTGTAGACCACGGCATTGATTCCCTGCCGGTTCTTCGAGTACTCCACGCCGTCTACAAGGACGGACGATACCGTGTTCGTGCCGTTCTCATCGCGCGAGCTCTCTATCCGCCACGTTGTTCCGTCGGAAAGCACGCCGGTCTCCGCGATACTGTCCCCGCTCATTTTCTCAAGGAGGACGCTGCCCCTGTCGATGACCGCACAGTAATCCGTCCGGAAATTGCCCTGAAGCGTCTCCTGAAGGCCAAGGGCGTGCAGCATCTCCTGCATCCCGTCGGTAAGGCTGTTGGTTCCCTCGTCCCGGATCGAGAGGAAAACCGCGATGTCCTCTTTGGACGCAAGACCGGCAAGATAGTCCGCAAATCCGCTGTCGGTCTCCAGTTCCGGCCTGAACATCCCGTCGTAAAGGATGCGCTCGTAGCCTTTGTCCGTGCGGGATACCACCTTAAGGCGGCAGTCCTTCGTCCATCCGTCCCCGGACGCGCTCTCCGGGAAGCTCACAATTCCCTGGTAGGTTCCTCCGCCGGCGAGCACCAGCTCATAGGAGGTCTCCTTCCCTTCCTTATCCGCAACCGCTGCGAGAACCTCGACAGTTTTCCCCGTATTCCCGGTCATGCTTGCGGCATTCTCCGCCCTGAGAAGGTACTTTCCGTCCTCCACGGGATACGCATAAACCGCCGCCTCCCCATACTCCGCGATAAACCGTATGTACTTCTCGCTGGTGGTGTCGATCTTCATCAGGCTGTCCAGAATATCCGACGGCCTTGTCAGCTGTTCGTTGATCTCCGGGACGCTGTAACGCTCCGCCAGCGTGCTTTGCCCCGAATACAGGTTCACCCCCAGGCCGAGCCTGTCTCCCTTGATATCTGCCCCGATTGCCGCAAGTGTCGTAGGGAAAAGATCCATCGTCGTGTATTCGCGGTACAGGTCCGGTTTTTCATTCACCGCCGCGCCGTTCAGGATCAGGGTGTACACTTTCCTGTCCTTCTTTGCGACATCGGACATATATCCGCTCTTCATTGACGGATGGTCCCCGGCGATGACTACCGTAGTATTCTCATAGAAAGGCTGCTCCTTAAGCCACCGGACGAACTCCGCGGCCTGCCTGTCGGTGCACGCGATCGCGTTGTCGTACTGCCCGCTGAACGAATCGCCGCACAGCTCACAGTGGTATCCGTCCGGATGGTGCGTGTCCACGGTAAGCATCGTTAGGTTGAACGGCTCGTCCCCCTCCGAGAGCTCACTCAGCGTTTTCTTCGCGATTTCGAACAGTTTTTCGTCTTCGTATCCCCAGAAAACATTATAGTTTTCAGGGATATTCCCGGTCTCCAGCGCCCAGTGGTAATCCCGCAGTTCGTAGCCCCCGTGAGTCTCCATGTACAGGGCCCGGCCGCCGAATTCCGCGTCGGATCCGATGAGGAATGCCTGCCGGTATCCTTCCTTCTCCAGAATATCTCCGAGCGCGGTGACGCCCGGGAAAAAACTCTCCTGGGAGTCCATCTTGTTGCCGTTTATCGATATCTTGAGCGGAAGCCCGCTGGTCTGGGCAAAGATCGCCGCCATCGTCCAGCCCGACCCGTAGGCGGATACTGCCCCGTTAAGGCGTCCCGATGATCCGGAGAAGCTCTCATTCCCCTCCTCATACGCAAGAGCCGTCAGCTCCGGGATCCGGCTGACCTCATTGAAGCCGCCGTCCTCCAGTGAGGCGTAGGTGATCTCCATGGACTCAAGATAGAGATAGATCAGGTTCCTCTTTTTCTCCGGAAAAGTGATCCGCACATCCGCGGGATCCACATAGTTCATCCCGACAAGGCCGGATTCCTTCCCCAGGCTTCCGAGCCATGTGCCGATATGGATAAACCTGGCCCCGGCGGCAAGGCCTGCGGCGAGCAGGACGGCGCCTGCCGCAAGCACTGCCTGCGCATAACGCCTTCTCACCTCCGGCTTTTTCAGTGCGAAGTACCCGATGCACACCGCGGAAGTGATTACCGCGCAGGGAACGGCGCTGCCCTTAAGATACCCCTTCACCATCGCCCCGCCGGTGCCGGTGAGCGTACTCATCTGGAACAGGAACTCCTCCATCGTGAGTTCCGCCCAGTTGGAGGTCATCCATCTCACCGAAAGCGAAAGAAGCAGGCCAAAAGCAAAAAAGGCAAGCAGGAGAACAAGCCTTCCCCAGCCGGGTGCGCCGGCACCGCTCCCCCTTCTTTCTTCCTGTCTCCGAGTTTCCTTCCGCTTCATCGAATCCCTTTACTTCTCCTGCAAAAACTCTGTATCCGCATGCTTTCCTGCGGATACGTCCAGTACCTCGCCAATCCACCGGAGAAACTTCTTCTTCACCGCTTCTTCCCCGATCTCCTCCAGCCTCTCCCGCTGCCCTCTCCGCATGCGTTCCTTTATTTCTTCCGAGTCAAGCACCTCATCCATCAGCGCGGCGGTAAGCTCCGGATCCTTTTCCCGGAGAAGAATCCCTCCGTCTCCCAGGGTTTCCCCCACCGCCGAGGAATCATACGCGATCACGGGGATCCCGAAAACGAAAGCCTCCGTAAGAGGGATGCAGAAGCCCTCGTGCCCGCTCATGCAAAGGAAGAGATCCGCGGTCCGGTAATAGCCGAGTATGTCCTCAAAGGGCACATGCCCGGTGAAGACCAGGTTTTTCACTCCGAGTTTTTCCGCGTAGCCGAGGAGCCGTTTCCTGTATCGCCCTTCCCCGCCGCCGGCAAGGATCAGCCTGGAGCGGCTGTTGTACCTCTTCTGGTAGACGGCAAACGCGGCGATGACATCCTCCTGGCACTTGTTCGGAGCGATCCTTCCGACGAAAAGAACGTTCGTGTATCCGCCGTCCGTCATGCGCTCCACGACCGCGGCGGACGGCTCTCTCCCGTAATCCTCAAAGGGAACGAGGATCGGAATGACGTCGATGGGACATCTGTACCCAAGCCGGACAAGATCCGCCCGGTTGAACTCCGAAACCGCGATGCACCTTAAAGGCACATCCTTGAGCGCGGCCGTCTGCTTCAGTCCCTTTCCGCAGACACAGGCAGCATAAGAGGAATAAGGCGCGAAATAACCGGGCGGCGTTACATTGTGGTAGACAAGAACCACCTTACAGCGTAATCCCTTAAGATCATCCGCAAGAGGCGTATAGATCGAGTGGTGGAAAAGGACAATGTCGTTCCCGCGGCAGGCCCTGCGGAACCGCTCCGTACTGTAGGGCTCCGGCCGGATTCCGAGCTTCGCGAGCCTAGGGTCTGCGGTCCAGGCCCAGATGACGGACGGAATGCCGCTCTCCTTAAGAAATCTGTCCAGGGCAATGATTTCATTTCCCACACCGTCGCCGTAGCCGAACGAAGAGACCAGCTGGATCACTCTGCCCGGACCTCCCGGAGCTTCTTCCTGCCGGGAGCCGGCATCTCCGCCGCCCGCAGCAAGCTCGCGCGAAAGGCTTATCACGGAATAGGCCGCCCTGTTCCTCGCACTGTAGAAAAGATCCCTCAGTGATGCAAAAACTCTCCCCGCAGGCAGATCATCCAATGCCTTAGGGGGAACGAACTCCGGCAGGACATCCTCTGCGTCCCGCCCTGCAGAGCGCGCCGCGGCGCGCTCTGCTGCCGACTCATAAATCCTGTCCACCATACACCTCTTGGCGGATTACTCCGGTATCTTTATTCCGACTGCCCTGGCTGCCGCGATCAGCCGGGACTGGCTGACCGCACTTCCCAGCAGCATGCGCACGGGATTCTGATACTGGTACATTACCCGCATCGACCCCGCAGCGTAGAGCTTCCCCTTCCCCGCGAGGGATCTGTTGAGCGGGATATGTTCCGACAGGCACTCCAGTTTTCCGCTCCTTGCGTTCTTCTCCGCGGAGTATCTCCTGCCCTCAACAAGAGGCCATTTGTAGACGCCGATCCCACCGAACGCGGAGAGGCAGGGGAGGAATACCCCGTCCTCCAGTTCCCTGTTGACGGGATCATTCGCGCTCCGCTGCTCGGCAAAGTTCAGGTCGTAATGCTCCGCTCCGTCCGGAACGAACGCGTAGGTATCGTAGTACTTTCCCCACAGCCGCTTTCCCAGAATCCTGGTATAAAAGCGGCCGTTGGCAAAGAGCGCGCTCCAGTCCGCCGGTGCTTTCCTTATCGCGGAAAGCACCTCCTCCGGAGAGAAGCTCTCGATATCAATATCAATCACAATGAGATAATCCGGCCTGATCCTGTCCGCATACTCCATGTAGAGATTGCGGTAATATGCCATCCTGCGGATTCTGGAAAAGTTCGTGCTCGTTCTGTCCCCGTCCGCGAAAAGGCCGTCCTTTGCGATAACGGCAACCCTGGCGTCCCGTTTCTTCCAGTCCTCAAGCTCCTCCTTGGTCCCGTCCGTACTGTCATTCTCCACGACGACAATACTGGCCTTTCCGAAACAGTCCGCGAGCTGAACTACTTTATCCCTGTTTGTCTTAAGCGCGTCCCGGCAGTTCCTCGCCATCAGCGCGATTACCGCGCAGGATGCCTCCGTTTCGCTGCTTCTTTCCAGCAATCCCTGCGTCATTCCGTCACGACGCCTTTCTGCAGCATGATATTGGCGTAAAGCGCCTTTTCTCCCGTCATGATAATGCAGTAATTCTCCGATGCCTCACGGTAGAATTCAAATCTCTCGATCTGCCCTATCGCCTCTTTCCCTCTTGGATCGTGCTTAGCGACAATCTCCTCGTACTCTTTCCAGATCGGGGTCTCCACCGGATCTCCGGGCACGACCTCCATCAGGTTGACAGGGTGTTCCACATATGTGTCGAGCGGCATCAGCGTAAGAATCGCGTCAAGAAGCTCCGGAACGCCGTGCCCGTCGGCCCTTATAACAATCGCATTCTTTCCCACCGATTCCCCGGGAAAGTTTCCGTCGGCGATGACCAGCCGGTCCCCGTGCCCCATCTCGCACAAAGTCATTAACAGTTCAGGCGAAAGAATCGCCGGAATTCCCTTAAGCATAAGCTCTCCTTTCCTCTCCGGAGAACCGGAAAACCCAGGTGTCTCCGCATAAAGCTCTACGGCATCGGGTACTTCACCTTGTCCGTAACGCTGATCTCTCTTCCTATCTGGGCCTCGACAATCCTCAGCGCGGTATCCGCGATCACCGTGTGCTTTACCCCCGCCGGCATACGGACCACATCCCCCGCGGCGACCGCGGACTCCTCTCCGTCCAGGATGACCCGTCCCGTGCCGGAAACGACGGTCCACACCTCGTCCCGGTAGACGTGGCTGTGGTAATTCATTCCGTGTCCCGGATTCAGCGTGACCAGGATCGTGAGGCTGTCCTCCTGGATATCGATGATCCGGAAGCTCCCCCAGGATTTCTCCGCGAACATCACCCTGGTGTCCATGGCATCCACAAACGGCTTGATGTAACTGGACTCCCCCTTGTCAGAAACCAGGATGCCCTCGGGGCTCGCCGCGACGACGATATCCTTTATCCCCATGCAGAGCACCGGAACGTTCAGCTCGTTGATCACATGGACGTTCCCGCAGTGCTCATTCATCACCACCTCGCCGATATTCTCCGTCATCGCTTCGGTCAGCGTGTTCCAGGTTCCCAGGTCCTTCCATGTGCCGGAGAAGCGAAGCACCTTGATGTTCTTCTCCTGCTCCGCGACGGCGTAGTCAAAGCTGATCCTCTCCACATCCTCATAGCGGTCGAAAAGAGTTTTGTAATCCGGCGCTCCCAGGAGCTTCTCTGCGATGCTTGCCATATAGGAAATCCGGAAGCCGAATACGCCGCCGTTCCAGAGCGCTCCCTGGGCGATGTATTCCGCCGCTGCTTTCTCATCCGGCTTCTCCTTAAATGAGCGGACGCTGCTGATCCGTTCCCTGGTTTCCGGCATGATATATCCGTATTTTGCGCTCGGATACGTCGGCTCCATCCCCATCAGGGCAAGATTTGTCCCTCCGTCTTCGATGATCCGGACCAGCTCCGGAAATGCGCGAAAATAACTCAGATCCACATACGGATCCACCGGGCATATCACCACTGGCTCTTCTTCCGGAACCTTCCTTACATCTCTCAGATAGAGTGCGGCCAGGGCAATCGCCGGGAAGGTATCGCGCCGCGCGGGCTCCATGGATATGCCGACGGAATCGCCGATCTGGCTATGAATCGTGGAAATCTGAGCCTTGGAAGTCGCGACCGTGATCTCCGCAGAGGGATCAACCTCACAGAGCATGCGGTACATGCGCTGAAGCATGGATTCGTATCCGCCCTCTTCGGTGCGGAATATTTTGATGAACTGTTTAGATCGGATGTCGTTGGAAAGAGGCCAGAGACGCTTTCCGGATCCTCCCGACAGAAGAATAATATTCATAGTCAACCCTTGCCCGGACACTAGTAATGTCTGCTGTAATTATACATTATCCCTTCCGGACTCACTATCGGAGTCCGGAGACCGTTATATTCCCACTTTTCAGGCTCACCGGGCACCGGGCACCGGAACGGCCCCGGAAAAGTTTTCCCTCAGCAGCTCCAGGTATTTCCGAGCTGCCGTCTCCGCCCCGTAATCGCGGGTATCCAGCTCCGCGCTGCGGTTCTTAAGATTCCTCATCTCCCGAATCCACTGCTCCGGGTCATAGGGATCATCCACGTATTGAGCTTTATCCTGGGTGATCTCCGGAATACAGGACAGACGTGTCGTGATCACCGGTCTCCCTACCATCATCGCCTCAACAGGCGGAATACCGAATCCCTCGAATACGCTCGGGAAAAGAAACGCTCTTGCGCTCATATACAGCCTGTTCCGCTCGGCATTGCTGATGTATCCGATGAGAGTAACTATCTCCTCCAGGCCCAGATCACTGATCATCTTCCGGATGCTCCCGGACGCGCTGCCGCTTCTTCCTGCGACCAGAAGACGGCACGGCACCCCGGAAACCGGACTGTCCTTGAGACACGCGAAAACTCTCAGCAGAGTCTCGATGTTTTTGTGGGGAATCATCTGGGACATCGTAAAGTAAAACTCATCCTCCCGGATCCTGTATTTCTCCCCAAGCTCTGAGAATGGCACCGTTTCCGACGGATCCATGAAAACGGCATTGTGAATTACCCGTATCCCGTCCCTCCGCATACCGGGATAGGTCTCCTCCAGATCATTCTTAACGAATTCCGAGATCGCTGCGACGGCGGCGGAGCGGCGCATGACCGTCCTCCAGATCATTTTGGAGTAGACAACCTCATGATATGGATGGTATTCCGGGTAATGCTCCGCCTGCAGGTCATGAATGACGCTGACATAGCGGAGGCCGCCGTTAAACAGCGGCCGGTCGTAAACCGGCGAAAAGCAGAACCGGTATCCCGCCGCTTTCAGCGCACGGTTGAGGTGAAGGTTCTGCCAAAGTATCCTTTTGCCGATGTTCTCATTGTTTACAGGCATCACCACCAGCCGGAATCTTTCGTCCCGCTCGACATAGGTCCGGAAGGACTCCGCCGTGTTCCCGGCCACCGCAAGCCCTGCCGAGAATCTTCCCTCGTCCGACTCCGGAGGTATGCTCATCATTCCCTCGAGCAGGCTGCGGACAAACGACTCCGTTCCTCCTACTCCTCCAGGCCTGAGCCAGAGTAGATTAATCGCAAAGCTGAGCTCTTCCATTTCTGTCTGCTGTCTCCTTGAAGGGTGCCGTAAACGTGACCGGGGCTGCATCGCCCTCAGGCAATGCAGCCCCGATCAGTTATGTGTGACGCATTGTAAGCTTACAATTCACGGGAGTGTGATTGCTGATTAGTTGCTGTAACTTCCAAGGATGCGCTGAACTGCTGCAGACAGCTCTTCAGAGGTTGCACGCAGACTCTGAATCACATCATTGAGGACGCTGAAATCAACATTCTGAATCTGCTCAGCCGTAGTCGCAGCCGTGGCATTCAGATTGCCAACAGTCTCAACAGCGACTTCGGTGGACTTGTTGATATCGCTGATGCTGGTGTTGATGCCATCGACATCAACAGAGTTGATGGTCTCAAGAGTGCTGTTCGCTGCACTGAGAGTAGTATCAAGAGTAGCGCCCAGATCCTTAACCACAGCATCAACATCGGTAGTAGCCTGGCTGACATTGGAAACAGCCTCGTTCAGTGCGCCGACCGTGCCGCTGAGCTCGGTAACAACACCGTTCACGCTGCCGATGGCAGTATTGGCACTGGCAACCGCGCCGTCCACACTGGTGAGAACGCCGCTGACATCGCCGATGACGGTATTCGCAGCAGCGACAGAGCCGTTGACTGCCTCAACCGTGCCGTTCGCAGCCTCGATTGTGCCGTTGAGGGCCTCAACCGTGCCGTTTGCGGAAGCGACGATGGTGCCTGCATCCGCAACAATGCCGTTGACCGCCGCCACGGTTCCGTTAACTTCCTCGACGGTTCCGCCGACAGAAGCGACGATGGTGCCTGCATCCGCAACAATGCCGTTGACCGCCGCCACGGTTCCGTTAACTTCCTCGACAGTGCCGCCGACGGAAGCGACGATATTGCCCGCGTCAGCAACGATGCCGTTAGCATTGTCGACGATTCCGTTCACGCTCTTGACAGCCGTGCCCGCATCAGCGACGATGCCGTCCGCCTGTGCAACGATTCCGTTGACACCGGCTACAGTTTCATTAACATTAGCGACCACGCCGTTCACACCCGCAACAGCAGAGCCGGCCTCGGCGACGACACCGTTGACATTGTCAACAACACCGTTCACATTGCCGACCACGCCGTTGACGTTATCAACGACCGTGTTCACATTCTTGGAGATTGTCTCGATCTCGCTGACAATGCCCTCAACCTGGGTCGCCATCGTGCCGACCTGCTCAAGAGCAGGGGTCAGTGCTGCGATCGCATTGTTGATGCCGTCGAAATCGATCTCCGAAACCTGATTCATCGTGCGGTTGATGTTCTCGGTGTTGTCCACCACGACACCCTGCACGCTTTCCACTGCGACACCGATGCCGTCAACAGCCTCGCCGAGACCGTCAACCTGCTTGGTGACGCTGGACATCAGCCCGCCAACCTCGGTAAAGGTATCATTGACGCCGCTGTTCACATCGGCAACAACCGTGTTGAGGCCCTTGACGGTCTCATCAGCGGAAGCAAGGACACCATTGACCTGAGAGATGGTTCCGTTGACACTGTCCATCGTGTTGTTCAGGTTCTTTAAGACACGCGAAATTGCAGGTGTCACCACCAGCAGAACGATAACCAGTGCGCATACGATAACAGCACCGGCGATCGCGCGTATCTTCTGGCTCTTGGAATTGTCACTGGATGCCTTGGAAATTTTCTCAAGAACATCAGTGAGACTTTCCAGCCGCTTCTCGATGCCAGAGATTTCCACTCTGGTTTCATCATTTGCCATAAAACGTTACCCCCTATCTTTTTTTGCTGCGTCACGCAAAAAAAACTTTGAATATATATTATCAGCAATCGGAAAGTTCCTCCACCTCATTTTTCTTTTTGTGAGGCAAAAAACTAACCGAAATCTCATCGAGATTCTATGTCAAAACTGTTGAACGCCTGAAATCGCCGCACTTTCTAAGTGCAATTTGCCAAAGAATTGATCGGTATTTTGTCACATTCGACAAAATGTCCCGGAAAAGCATCGTGCCCGGCCATCCCCGGGTTCAGCCGCAGGTCACTCGTCCGTGTAAAGCTTTGCCGGATATTCCTCCGCCCCGTACAGCGGTGCATATTTATTAATATAGAATACATCCGCATAGTCCTGCACGGGCTCGTCCTCCGGGTATCTCCCGTACTCCTCGTATACCGCGGCGACCCTCTCCCTCGTGCCGTAGTCCCATGGCCAGTCCTCAGTGGCGGTTAGATCAATTTTCCGAACAAACAGCAGGACCGCGGCCGCCGCGAGAAGAAGCCCTCCGGCGGAAAACACTGCAGACAGTGCTTTCTCCCGGTCTTCTCCCGTTCCCTTATTCCTCTTCCGAAGAAGCTCCGCCGCGGACCGCGTGCCGGCGGAGAAGAGATCGTCGAAGCCGAGGACGGCCAGGGACCAGAAGGGAAGGGCCGCACGTCCCGTAATATAGCCCATGGAAAAGAGCTTTCCGGAGAGAACAATGGTCAGCGCGAAGAGAACAAGCATCAGGAAGAGCACCGGCACGGAACCCCTGCCGGCCTTCCTATTATTAAGAAGAAACGCTGCGGAGGAGAACACGGTAAGAAGAAGCAGTGCGGCAAGTACCGCGGCCTGGGCTGCCTTCGAGGTCACGAGCATCCTCGCGTACGTAAGCACCACCGAGTGAAGGAAATCGCCGGTCCCGGTGTAGAGCGCCCTGTCCCTGGAACTCACCCCGAGATGATAGCCTGCCATCAGTGCGGTGAACGCGGCAAACGCCGCGGTGGAGAGGACATGGTGCCGGAAGTAGGACTTAAGCTCCCGCCGGGCTGCCATCGCTAAGAGCGCTGCGGCACCGACCGCAGGATACACGAGGAGGACGACGGTATTCGACATGGACGAGAGCGAGAGGAAGAGCAGCATAAGGACGAGATATCTGTCCCCGCCGCGGGCGCGGTACTCCATGAAGCAAAGCAGTGAAAGGAAAAGGAAGGTATGGGCCAGGCCGTAGCCCCGGCCGAGCCCGTAGAACTCATTGAGATAATAGTTCGAGACAAGAAACGCAAGAACCGGAAGCGGAAAGCGCCCCCTCCGCCAGCCCAGGTACGCCGCGGCAAGATAAGCGGCGAAGGCGGCGAGATTCGGCATGCGCACGGCGGCCTCGCTGTACCCTGCCGGTGATGCGAGATCCGCAAGATGAATAAGCGCCGTGTTCAGCCAGTGGTTGTTGGCGATGCACGTCGTGTACATGTGCTTCAGGTATGTCCAGGAGAACATCCTGTAGGGAAGCGCGTAGAAAATGTAGGTGGATGCCTCGTCGTCCGTGATGTTCGTCGTCAGGGCACGGTATACGGTGAGGCTGAAGATAACGGCAAGAATAAGGGCGACGGCGCATCTCTCCGGACGGACGCGCGAAAGCTCCGCGGAAGGGCGCGGGCTGTTCCCTGCGCCTCTGTCCGCGGAACCAGGCTTTATTCCGGCTTTCGTCCTCTCCCTGCTCATGATCTCTCCGGACTGCCCTTCCCTCCGTAACCCCGGAAGAACTTTCCGGCAGTCCTCAGCTCCTTACTTCCAGAATCGCGACGTCCTTCGGCGCGAGCGACAGCGTTCCCGCGGGAAGCTCCCCGCCGCGGATCAGCTCTGCGGACGCGAAGGGAACCGGGATCTCCTTCGTCTCTTCACTGTGGTTAAGCACATAAACCACCCTGCGGCCGTTCCCGTCCGTGCGGCTCGTCGCCTCCACCCCGTCCGGGGTCTCCAGAACAGGCGCAATACCGAGTTTTGACGCAAGTTTTCCGAAAAAGCTCCGGTAGAATTCCTCCGAGGAGGCGGTGGCCAGATAATAGGCCGCGCCTTCTCCGAAGCGGTTTGCGGTCACAACCGGCATTCCCTTATAGAAATCGCTCTCATAGCCGCCTTCATCCAGCTCCTCTGCGCCTTCCGGATGAATGAGGTCGCAGATAAGCTCCGCGGGGAAGCGGGTCCCGCCGAAGACAAAGCCGTTCTCCCGCCCCGGGGGCAGGGCATCCAGCTCCTCCACCCAGATACCGAGGATGTCCCGGAGTTTTCCGGGGTATCCGCCGGTGATCACCAGATCGCTGTCCTGCACATAGCCGGAGAAGAAGCTGGTGACAAAACTTCCCCCGCTCCTTACATATTCTCTCACGCGCACGTCCGCGCCGTCCTTCACCATGTACCAGACCGGGGCGATGACAAGGTCATAGCCTCCGAGGCTGTCCTCCGGGCTGATGATGTCCACGTTGTAATTCATCTTCCTTAAGGGCTCGTAGATGCGCCGGAACTCGTTCACATAGCCAAGAAGCCGGGTCGGGCCCGCCGAGTACTCCACGGCCCACCAGTTGTCCCAGTCAAAAATCATGGCGATCCTGGACTCGGTCCTCATTCCGAAGAGGCGGTTTCCAAGCCCTTTCAGTTCCCCGCCGAGGGCCGAGATCTCGCGGAATACCCTGGTATTCTCCGTGCCAACGTGGTCAATTACCGCGCCGTGGTACTTCTCGCATGCGCCGATGGTACGCCGCATCTGGAAGAAGAGCACCGCGTCCGAGCCGTGGGCCATCGCCTGGTAGCTCCAGAGCCTCATCACGCCGGGCCTCTTCAGCGCGCAGTACTCGTGCCAGTTGGACACGCTGGGTGTCTGCTCCATGAGAACAAAAGGATTCTGCCCGCCGACGCCGCGCATAAGGTCGTGCGCCATCGCCGTCTCGCCGTAGGTCGCATCATAGCGCGGGTAATTGTCCCAGGCGACAAAACTCTCCTGCTTCGCCCACTTAAAGTAGTCCAGGTCCTTACAGAAGCCCATCATGTTGGTAGTCACCAGGGCGTCCGGGCGCTCCTCGAGGATCGCGTCCTTCTCCACCTCGAGGCACTTCAGGAGCGAGTCGGACATGAACCTGCGGTAGTCGATCGAAATTCCCTGGAAATTAGTCCTCTCCTGGCCGTACCAGGAAAACTCCTCGGAGAGGCGGCTCGGAGCGACAATCTCCTCCCAGTCGTAGAAGGTATGTCCCCAGAAGGAGGTGTTCCACGCCCTGTTCACCTCCTCAATCGAGCCGTAGCGCTTTCTGAGCCACTCCCGGAAGGCTTCCTCGCACCTTTCGCAGTAGCACATTCCGCTGTACTCGTTCGCGATGTGCCAGGCGGTGACATTCTTCCTCGCGCCGTAGCGCTCCGCGAGCTTCCCGGCGAGAAGGGCGGAGTACTTCCTGTATGTCGGGGAATTCGGGCAGGAATTGTGGCGGGAGCCAAACTTCCGCTTTCGCCCGTCCGTGTCAACCCGGAGGACGTCCGGGTGCCGGAGCGCCATCCATGCGGGATGAGCGCCGGTGGAGGTCGCCATGATGATGTTCAGCCCGGCCTCCGTCACCGTATCCACTATCCGGTCCAGTTTTTCAAAATCGTAGACATCCTCCGAGGGCTGCAGAGCGGCCCAGGAGAAGACATTCAGCGTCACCGTGTTGATCCCGGCCTTCTTAAAGAGGCGCATGTCCTCCGCCCAGATCTCCTCCGGCCACTGCTCGGGATTATAGTCCCCGCCGTAAGGAATGGATGAAAACTTGTCGTATGGAATCATTTTTATCCCCCTTTGTCCCTTTTCAATGCCAGATTACCGGGAGATCCGGTCCCCGGTCCGTTTCGGTGAACTCCGGCACATCGGAGACCGGCGTCACCCTGCCGTTCCTTATAAGCACGGGAGTCCCCTCTCCCTGCAGCACTCCGCGGATGTAATCCTCAATACTCTCAAGAGGCTTGTCAAAGGCCATTCCGCCCATGTCCCCGTCATGGAAGTAGTGTATGTCGGAGCCGCCGGTCATGATGAGCCCGAATTCCCTGGCATAGCGGTATCCGAGCGCGTTCTGGTACGGCTCATTCGCGGCGTTGAAGGACTCCGCGCCGTCCACGTCATGAGGGAGGAGGTGGATCGCGGAGAGGTACCCCCTCTCCCTGTAGGGATGGGCCTGGATCATCATTCCTCCGATGGCCCGCACGGCCTCGTGGAGCTCCGTCCGCGTCATCTCCATGACCTCCGGATGGGAGAGCAGCCAGTCCCTGTCCGGCCCGTAGAGCAGGTACTCGTCCCCGTCGAAATTGAACTCGACACCGAAGAAGACCTTCATATCGGTGCCTTCCGCAGCCTCAAGGGCGTGCTCATAACCGCTCACATACTGCAGGACCTTCTCCTCCCAGGGGAGGGAGCGGTCTATCCTGCTGTTGCCGTTGAAGAAGTGATCCGTGACGATGAACCCGCTGTATCCCAAGTCCCGCATGTACCGGACGTAATCCGCACCGGGCGTCTTTCCGCACCGGCTTGCCTCCACGGTATGAAGATGGGTTTCATAAATGTACATGGCCTGCAGCTCCCGAAGCTTAATCCTGAAGATGAAAAACCCGCGGCAGCGGATGCCTGATGCACCTCCCCGCCGCAGGTTTACGTTCAACCCGGATTATAGCAAATATATCGGAAGATCACAGATCATTCGGGAAATAATCTTTTCCCCGTCCTCCGGCGTGACCACCGCGGCGGCGGCTGCCGTATTCACGGCCGTTTCCTTCTCCGCTGCGGGACGGTCCTTCTTCGCGGGGCTCTTCTCCCCTGCGGGCTTCGTTTTCCTGCCGGGGCCCTTCCCGGCGGAAGCCGGGGCTTCCTTCTTCACCGCGCTTTTTGCCGCCCTTGCGAGGCTTCCCTTTCCTACCGGCATTTCTCCTCCACCTCCTTTGCAAAGTCCAGGTACTCCCTGGCGCTCCTCGAGGAGCGCCGGTACGACACCACCGTAGTGCTGTTGTCCTGTGCCCATTCCACCGCGCTGTCCACATGGATCACCGTGCGGAAAACCGGAAGTGTCTCCAGTCCCTTAAGGGTTTCCATGGTCTGCCGGTAATAGTTCTTGCGCTCATCCACCTTCGTCACCAGGACGCCCAGCAGCTCCGGCCGCGCCGACGCCGTTCCGGAATTCTCTATGAAATCCAGGAGGTTCGCCAGCCCGAAGAGGCCCCACGGCGACGCCTCCGCCGGGATAATTACCCGGTCCGAAGCAGCAAGAATATTCTTCACCCACAGCCCGAGCGTCGGGGGCGCGTCAATCAGCACATAGTCATAGGCCGCCTCACGCTTGATCCCCCTTAAGCCTCTTTCGAGGGCCTTCCCCGGTTCCCTGAGCGCGGTAAGCCCGCTCTCGATTCCGCTCATCGCGTAGGTCGACGCAATAATATCGATGTTCGGATCCGCGGTGCTCCGGATCCTGTGCCTTAAGTCTTCTCCCGCAGCCAGCGCCGTGCAGAGATTCTCCTCCTCCGCGGCGAAGCCCAGCACCTCGTCCTCCCCGAAGAAGGACAAGGTGAGGTTCATCTGCATGTCACCGTCTATCAGGAGGACGCGGCGCCCCAGGTACGAGAGCGCTGCAGCGAGATTGGAGCAGGAGGTGGATTTGCCGCTTCCTCCCTTATTGTTGGCAAACGATATTGTGATCAACTGCGCTCCCCTCCGGGATACAGGCAGCGGATGCCCAGCCCTCCGAAGAATTCCATCCACGCGTCGGCCGGCCTGCTGTCCGTGATGACGCAGTCCACCTCGCGCACGTCGCTTACCTTGGAGAACGCGATCTGGCCGAACTTTGTGGAGTCCGCCACAAGGTATCTTGTCCTCGCCGAGCCGAGCATCGCAAGTTTTGTCTGGGCGAGCAGCTCGCTTCCCTCGGTGATTCCCCTCCTCATATCCAGGGCCTTGCAGGAAAGGAAGGCCTTTTCCGCATAGAAGGCGGAGAGTCCCTCCACCGCCCGCGGGCCGACAAGAGCGTAGTACTCCTGCTTCATGCTTCCGCCGGAACAGATCACGTCCCATCCCTGGACATCGGCGATTTCCAGGCCGATCTCAATGGAGTTCGTGATCACCGTGAGGTCTTTTCTTCCCGCTTCTTTGAGCGCTTTGGCGATGTAAATGGACGTCGAGCTTGCGTCGAGGATGATATGATCCCCGTCCTCCACGAAGGACGCGGCGATGAGCGACATCTCCCGCTTCTCCGGGACGTTCTTCCTGCGGCGGACGCCGAAGGGCATCTCCATGCTGAACTCCTCGGTCAGCACGGCCCCTCCGTAACTCTTCGTCACGATGCCTTCTCTGTCCAGCTTCTCCAGGTCGCGGCGGATCGTCTCCCCCGAGACGCCGAACTGTTTCGAGAGATCGCTTACCACAACTCTCTTGTTCTCGTGGAGCTGCTCGATTATGCGGTTTTTACGCTCAACAGCAAGCACGGTCTGTCTGCTCCTTAAAGAGAAAACATCTTCCGGCGGTGACCTAGAGCACCGCCTTCACAATCTGCGGGTCCGGATGGGGGATCACCGAGGAGTCCAGATACATCCCGTCCTCCGCAATAATCTTCTTCGCCTCCTCCACCGCCGCTTCCACCGCGGCGACGGAACCGGTGAGGACGAAGAAACTCTTGCCGCACATTCCCTTGGCGACGCGGATCTCGATCAGGTTCACTACCGCCGTCTTGGCGGCAGCGTCGGCAGCTACGATGACGGAAGCAACGTCGTAAGTCTCCAGGATGCCAAGCGCCTCCACGCGGTCCACCGCAGTCGTCCCGTAGAGGGCGGGGAAGATGTCCTCATGAGGATTTCCAAGGACAAAACTGTCGAGGAAATGCTCCGTATCCTCCCTGCGGACGGCATCCACCGCGGCGCGCACCGCAGCAAGCTCGCCCCCGACGAGGGCGATGTACTTGCCGGGGCAGACGGTCTGAGCCTCAATCAGCTCCACCTCCGCCGTCTTCACCATCCGGTCGGCAGCCCTTATTCCGCTTGGGGTAGTTTTGAATTCAATCAGCCCTATCGCTCTCGCCATGTTCACTCCGCTCCCCGGATGATCACGATCTCGGCCGGGGTTACTTCACTTACGGTCCCGCCCGCGGAGGCGTGGACGGCAATGCTCAGTCCCTCCGCGGCCCTTCCGATAACATCTCCTGCGCGCACCCGGTCACCGGGCTTCACCGCCGGAACCGCCGGCGCCCCGATATGCTGCAGGAGCCGGATCCTCAGGCGCTCCTCCCGCGCAGGAATATCCTTTATCGGCGCGGGGTGGTCGTACTGCGCGAGGTTAAGCCTCGCAGAGAGCCTTTTTTCCGGCACTTTCCTTAAGCTTCTCTCCGGGGAAACCTCCCCGGCCGCAGGATTCGCCGGTGCCTTCACTCCGGCCGACCTCAGGCCGTTCTTGTATGCCCCGATGAGAGTCCTTGGGGAGAGGGACTGCGGGCAGGCGTACATCTCGCACACGCCGCAGCCGCTGCAGAAGAAGGTGTCGAGGAAGGGATTCGTATCCCGGAAATCCCGGTTTGCGGCACTTCTCATGAAGAGATGCGGGGTTATGGGATGCCCGAGGGCATGCCTCGGGCAGAGGTCCGTGCACATCCTGCACTGGCAGCAGACGGATGCCGCCCGCCTTAACTGGACCGCCATGCTCACGTCCATGCGCCTGAAGAGGATGTGATCCTCCGGAAGAACCAGGACAGCGTTGGTCGTCCTGGTCACCGGGTCCTCCGGCCTTCCCGCCCTGCCCATCATGGGCCCGCCGGTGAGCAGCCTCACATCGCTGCGCCTTGTTCCTCCTGCCATGCGGACGAGTTCGCCAAGGGATGTTCCTATAGGCACGCGGACCGTGACAGGATTGTTTACCTCCCCCGTGACGGTGACCAGTTTTTCCGTCACCGGTGCGGCGGCGAATACTGCCCTGCCGACGTTGTACATGGTCTCCACGTTGAACACCGCGACTCCGCACTGGATGGGAAGCCCTCCGGGCGGAACAACGGTTCCCGCGGTCTCATAAATGAGCACGACCTCGTCACCCATCGGGTATGCGCTCTCCAGCTCATGGATCCTGAGTTTCGGCCAGCGCCCGATGACCTTCTTCACCGCATCCACTGTCTCCGAGTACTCCGCCTTTACGGCGACGATTCCCTCCGAGGCGCCCACGGTATCGGCGACAAGGGCAAACGCCTCAAGGATCTCCGGCGCGCGGTCCCTCAGAAGCTGGCGGTGCAGCTTCAGGAGAGGCTCGCACTCCGCGCAGTTAAGAATGAGCGTCTCCGCCCTTTCGTCCAGCTTCGCGAAAGTTGGGAAGCCCGCACCCCCGGCGCCGGCAACGCCCGCATTTCTTAAGATCTCCCTAAGCTCACCGATGTCCATTTCCTGTCCCGATTCCTGCCCCGGAGCCCTCAGCTCCTGATGTTTTCCACGTCGCACTCGCTGTCCACGATACCTACGATTGCCGCGTCTATCGGCGTATGCTCCTGTCCCATCCCGATCCTCGCGGCGCTTCCGGTTGCCACCAGCACGATCTCGCCGATTCCCGCGCCGATCGTGTCCGTCGCGACGAAACAGTCCTTCCCGGGATGCAGCGTAGAGAGCGGCTCAATGATCATGAACTTGCTGCCGATGAGGTTGTCCGTCTTGCGGGTCGAGATCAGGCTTCCGATCACTTTTCCTACTATCACGGCTGCTCCTTTACGTCCGGACGATCCAGGCGGTATCTCCCTGCCGGATTCCTCCGGCATTCGCCTCGTCCGTGTCAATGTGCATCTCCAGACTGAAGGAAGGATCGACGCGGATCTTCACATGGTTGAATATTGTCCCGCGCTCGTTGTCCGCCCTCACGGAGACGTAATCTCCGTCCTTAAGGCCGGCCTCCTCCGCGTCCGCCGGCGACATATGGATATGCCTCGCCGCCACGATGCAGCCCTCGTCCAGATACAGCGCTCCCGCAGGTCCGACGACGGCGATCGGGCTCGAGCCCGCGATGTCGCCGGACTCCCTGACGGGCGCCTTGATTCCAAGCTTTATCGCGTCTGTCGCCGAGATTTCCACCTGCGAGGCCTTCCTGCAGGGGCCGAGTATCCTGACGTTTTCGATGGCGCGCAGCTTCAGCCCGACTATGGTCACGCACTCAGCCGCCGCAAACTGCCCGCCCATGAGATCCTTCTTCTTTGTCAGCTCATAACCTTTCCCGAAGAGAGTCTCCACATGTTCCTTCGTCAGATGGACATGGCGGGCAGATACGCCGATAGGCACGGCGTACCCGCTCTCCCTGTCCCGTGCCGAATTCAGGGCATCCAGCACCATTCTTGTGATCTGTTCAATCTGAAGCTGATCCATAACTTCCACCATACCCCGGCATTTCCTGACCAGGATTGCCTTACTTCACCTGCGGCAGGATCATCTCCACGTCGCTGTGGGGCCTGGGGATGACATGAGACGCCACGAGCTCGCCCAGACGGCCCGCCGCCTCGGCACCCGCCTCAACCGCGGACTTCACCGCGCCGACATCGCCGCGGACCATGACGGTCACGAGTCCGGAGCCGATCTTCTCCGTCCCGATCAGCTGGACGTTCGCCGCCTTGCACATCTGGTCAGCCGCCTCGATCGACGCGACAAGACCTCTGGTCTCCACCAGCCCTAATGCTTCCTTTGTCATCGTGTTCCTCCTTTGCAAAAACTGTTGCTACACCGTGTACAGATACTCCGCCGTGTGCTGGTCTTCCGGCTGCCTGGGAAGTTTTTTCTGTTTCTCCTCCCAGGCCCTCTTCCAGCGCATGGAGCTTAATTCCACCAGCTTCACGATCTCCTCGTGGGGATTGGCGATCACGCCGGTGGACACCGGCTTCTTTATTGCCTTTTCCACCGCGGCCTCCACCGCCTGGGTGCAGGCCGCCACTTCTCCCTGGATCACGATGGTGACCAGTCTTCCGCCAAGCTTCCTCTCCCAGGTGGCGAGCGTCACATCCGCGGTCTTGCACATGATATCCAGCGCGTCCACCGCCGCGACGACTCCCGTGATCTCAATAAATCCGTACGAACAGCTCATGTCTATACTCCACCCGCGAACGCGGTTCTGCCGGACGCGCCCGGTACGCAGGCACCGGTTGTGCGCACTTCCGGCGCGGTTACTGCTTAGATGCTGGGCAGAATCTTCTCCACATCCTCGTGAGGCCTGGGGATGACATGGGATGCCACAAGCTCGCCGAGACGGCTTGCCGCCTGTGCTCCCGCCTCAACGGATGCCTTCACCGCGCCGACATCGCCGCGGACCATCACGGTGACCAGACCGGAACCGATCTTCTCGGTGCCGATCAGCTTCACCTCCGCCGCCTTGGTCATCGCGTCGGATGCCTCAATGGCCGCGGTGAGACCTCTGGTCTCAATCATGCCTAACGCTTCGTAGTTCATTTTGCTCCTCCTTACCGCTTGTCAAATGCGTTTATCTTCAACATCTTCTCCGCGTCCCCGGTCGGCCGCGGAATAATGTGATGCTGCACGTAGCCGGACATGCTCTCCGCCTTGTCCATCGCCGCCGACATCGCCGCCGTCACGTCCGAGACGCTCCCGCGGAACTTGACGGTGACGAGAAGCGGCACCTCCAGTTCGTCCGGATTTTTGGGCTTGTTCTTGTCGAAGGGCTCAAGCCATACATTGCCTGCCTTGCATCCTGCGTCTGCGGCGATAAACGCCGTGACAAGCCCGTATACCTCCAGTATTCCCACCGCTTCGCTGTTCATATTTGTTCTTTATTCCCCGTTTGGGCAATCCCGCGGATGCGGTTTTGCCGAATGTGCGCCCGGTGCGCAGCACAGAATGTGCGAACCGCTGACGCAGACGCTTTTATTCCGTCCGGCCGTCCCCTGCGGTCAGGGAACCAGGACGGCGATCTTCAGGCCCTTCATGCTCAGGTTCGTCTGCAGTGCCTCATTGATCTTCTCCAGAGGGAAGCGGTGGGTGATGAGCTCGCTCACCGGAAGCCCGATGGCCTTTGCCCTGCGCAGGAACGCGAAGGTCGTCCCGTAGTCCCTCAGGGTATAAACCCAGGAGCCGACGATGGTCAGTTCCTTGGAGCAGATGTCAAAATGCGGGTTGATGACAGCGTCGCCGCCGTTCACGAAGAAGCCGAGCTCGCACAGGCCGCCGCCGCTGCGGATGAACTTGTAAATGTTCGAATGCGCCTTGGGATTACCGGTGCACTGGAATCCGAAATCCGCGGGGTGCCCGTCAAAAGCCGCGCTGACCGCAGCCGCGAGATCCTCGGCGCCCTGGTAGTCCCCGAAATTGACCGTATGGTCCGCGCCCATGCGGACCGCAAACTCCAGGCGCTTCGCATTGCCGTCCACCGCGACGATGTTCTCTATGCCCATGGTGCGGAGCACCGCGATGCACAGAAGGCCGATAGGGCCGCAGCCCTGCACGACGACGCGGCTGTTGAACCGGAGTATCCCTGTGGTCTTCGCGCGCTCCACCGCGTGCACGAGAACCGCGGAGGGCTCAATCAGGATCCGGGAGTCCAGATCCATGTCGCTCACATTGAATACCGTGGATCCTTCGCGGATGAAGAGATAGTCCGCGAACCATCCGTTCATGTGGATGTCGTCGTCGGGGAGAAGCCCGTACACGTCCGCGTCGCCCACGTTCTGGCGGTTCAGGTCATACATCGTGATCTCCGGGTTGTCCTTGAAGATCATGCAGGTAACCACCTTGTCCCCGATGTGCAGGTCCTTTCCCGCGCTGTCCTTCTTCACGTTCTTCCCCATCGCGACGATCTCGCCGGTGCCCTCGTGTCCGAGGGCGACGGGAATCAGTCCGAAGGGGTCTCTTTTGAACTCATGTGCGTCGGTGCCGCAGACTCCGCAGCCCTCGACCCTCACCAGGATGTCCCCGTCCCCAAGGGGAGGAATGGGATATTCCTTTACGTCAAAGTGCTCGAGGCCGGTAAGAACGGCGACATGGGCGGTTTTCGGAAGGGCGTCTCCCTGCCTGCCTCCTGCCGGTGCATAAGCGCCGGTTCTTCCCTCCATGCTGTTCAGCACTTCCCTGACGATTGCTTCAATACTCTTCTCGTCCATTGCAATACCTCCCGCTATCTGATGCAGAGCCCGTCGGACATCACGCAGCGCCTCCTCTTGGTGAAGGTACTCGCGCTGGTAAGCCCCTCTCCCGTCCTGCTCGCGATGGTAAAGGTGCAGATGCTCTCTCCCCCGAATCCCAGTGCCGCATAGGAAGGCCCGTTCTTTACCAGGATCGCGGTGTCCATCGCCCTGGCGTAAGCCGTCATGTGGTCGACATTCTTGGAGTGGATATGTGCGGAGTGGCGGTTTCCGTGCTCAAGCCAGACCGCGGTCTCCACGCCCTCCTCGAAATCCTTCACGCGGACCATGCCGAGGATCGGCATCATAAGCTCCGTCGCGATAAGCGGGTGCTCCTTCGGTCCCTCAAAGACAATGCACCGGATGCTGTCCGGCACCTCGACCCCCACCTTGGCAAGAAGAACCTTCGCGCTCCTTCCGACACAGTCGCGGTTAAGCCTGCCCTTCTCGTCCATTACGGTCCTTGTCAGCGCGTCCTGCACCTCTTTTGACGCCAGGTAGCAGTTCTGCTCGGAGATCATATAGTGCATGAGTTCGTCCGCGACGGAGGATACCGCAACAACTTCCTTCTCCGCGATGCAGGGAAGGTTGTTGTCGAAAGTGCAGCCGTTCACGATGTCCGCCGCTGCCTTGCGCACATCAGCGGTCTCGTCCACCAGTGCCGGGGGATTCCCCGCTCCGGCGCCGATGGCGCGCTTTCCGGAGGAGAGCACCGCGGTGACCACTCCGGGGCCTCCCGTCGCGACAAGCAGCGGGATATCCGGGTGCTTCATCATGACGGCACTCGAATCCAGGGTCGGGTTTTCCACCGTGCAGGCGATGTTGTCCGGTCCTCCGGCCTCCAGGCTCGCCTCGTTCACCATGTTGATCGCGAAGATCGTGGTCTTGATCGCCTGCGGGTGGGGATTGAACACCACGGTGTTGCCTCCCGCCAGCATTCCGATCACATTGCAGAGCACGGTCTCGCTTGGATTGGTGCAGGGCGTGATCGCGCCGATCACGCCGAAGGGTCCCATCTCCACCAGGGTAAGCCCCCGGTCGCCGGACCACGCCTGGGTGGTGATGTCCTCCGTTCCCGGCACCTTGTCCGCCACCAGGTGGTGCTTCAGGATCTTGTCCCCGACATTGCCCATGCCGGTCTCGTTCACGCCCATTCTGGCGAGAATCTCCGCGTTCTCGTGAGTTTTGCGCCGGATGACCGCGATGATCTTCTCGCGCTGGTCCATACTGAGAGTCCGCACGGTCTTTTCCGCTTCCTTCGCGGCGGCGATGGCCGCGTTCATGTCGGCGAACACGCCGTGAAGACCGAGTGAGGGCTCCGCAATACGCATTTTTGCCAGGACTTCCTTCACAATATCCTGGATCAACGCTTCATTTACTGCCATGCTTGTACCTCTCGCTGAGGCAAATCCGCGTATGCGGGTTTGCCGAATGCGGCGCCCGGTGCGTCAGCACCGTTGGCGCAGTTTGAAAGATCTGCATCAGCAGAACGTTCAAACTTGTACCTCTTTTCCGCAGATCCGGTTCCCCGGTGCTGCCTGTTCCGGAGCGCTCTTACTTCCCCAGCTGCTCCAGCACGCGGCGGGTGATCTCGGCGATCACCTCGGGGCTCGCCTCCCTGGGCTCGGAGCTCACGCTGCCGTGGATGAGGCGCTCGGGAAGCCCGGGCACCTTGTCGGCCTGGCCGCAGCTTCCTCCGCAGTTGTGGCAGTTGATTCCGTCCTTGTTCAGGCAGAGATTCGCGGGATGTTTGCCCGGAAGGCCCATCTGGCGGCGGATCTGGTAGAGCTTCTGCACCGTCGCCTCGTCGAACTCCTTGGGACCGCCCAGCATGCGGGACTGATAGAGAAGCTGCGCGTAGAACTCCACAGACTCCATCTTCATGTATGCGTTCAGGAGATCGGGGCCCCAGGTCAGGGCGCCGTGGCTCTCCAGAAGAACCGCGTCGTAATAAGGGAGGTATTTCTCCACGTTGTCCGGGATCTCATTGGTGGAAGGGGTGCCGTACTCCGCGATCGGGACGCAGCCTAAGGCGATGACCGCCTCGGGCATGATCGGCTGGGTCAGCGGAATGCCCGCGATGGCAAAACTTGTGGCATACACGGGATGCGCATGGACCACCGATCCGACATCGGGGCGCTTCTGGTAAACGCGCATGTGCATCTTGATCTCGGAGGAGGGCCTGAAGCCCTTGTTCGCCTGGATCACATTGCCGTTCTGGTCTACCTTGCAGATGTACTCGGGAGTCATGAAGCCCTTGGAAACCCCGGTAGGAGTGCAGAGGAATTCGTGATCGTTCAGCTTCACCGAAATATTGCCGTCGTTGGACGCGACCATGTTGCGGTTGTAGATCCTCTTCCCGATGTCACAGATCTGTTTCTTGATTTCGTATTCGTTTACCATTATTCCTCCTTGCTGAGGCAAAGTCGCGAATGCGGTTCTGCCATTTGTTGCGGTTTATGCCATTATAAAAAGAAATTCCACATAATTCAACACGATAAGATGTTGTTTTATGTTGTTTTCTCTTTATCCCCCGATGACGCAGGGAACGGAGCAGCTCTGCTCCACCGTCCTCTTCAGCATCTCCATGTGTTCCGCCGACGGCGGAACGATGTCCTTAAGGGTGTACTCCCTTCCCAGTCCCTCGTATTTGTCAAGGCCAAGCCGGTGATACGGGAGCAGATGAATCCTCGCGACGGCGGGAAGGCTTCCGGCAAACCTTGCGATGTCCCGGATTTCCTCCGGGGTGTCATTGAAGGTCGGGATCACCGGAACTCTCACCGAGAGTTCCGTGAGCCCCGAAGCCGAGATCCTCCGGGCGTTCTCCAGAATCCGTTCGTTCGGCACCGTCGTAAATTCCCTGTGCTTCGCGGAATTCATATGCTTGATATCCATGAGGTACTGGTCCAGCCAGGGGAGTATTCCCTCGATTACGCCAAAATCCGTGCATGCCGTGGACTCCAGGGCGGTACTGATGCCCGCCTCCTTCGCCGCTCTAAGGAGATCCCGTGCAAAGGCCGGCTGGGCAAGGCTCTCCCCTCCGGACAGAGTCAGGCCTCCGCCTCCGGATCTGCGGTAATAATCCCTGTCCTTCAGCACGGTCTCCATGACCTCCGCCACCGTCACATCCCGGCCGATCACCTTCTCCGCGCCGTTAACAACCATCTTCTCAATGTCCGCGCGCTGGGACTCCGGGTTGCAGCACCATCTGCACCGCAGGAAACAGCCCTTAAGGAACACAATGGTGCGGATGCCATATCCGTCGTGGATGGAATACCGCTGAATATCAAATATTCGTCCTGTAGTCTGCAAAAATTCTTCTGCCATGAGAAATTCGTCGTCCGGCCATCTGCATCGGCCGGCACCTTACGTTCCGGTGTCAGCGCGCGTCCACCTGCTCCGTCTGGACGCAGCAGGTCAATACATTCCGGTGTCAGCGCGCGTCCACCTGCTCCGTCCTGCTTATGATATCGTCCTGCAGTGACCTGGACAGCGTCGTGAACAGTGCGCTGTACCCCGCGACGCGCACAACCAGGTGCTGGTAGCGCTCCGGGTGCTCCTGCGCGTCGAGAAGAGTTTTTCTGTCCACCACATTGAACTGCATGTGCATGCCCTTCTGGTCGAAGAATGCGCGGATCAGCGCAATGAAGCTGTCCAGCCCTCCCGCGCCGGCCAGTGCGGAGGGGTGGAATTTCATGTTGAACAGCGTCCCGTTGGAGGCGATCCCGTGGTCGAGCCTCGCCACGGAGTTGCACGCCGCAGTGGGGCCGTTGACGTCCGTGCCCGCGAACGGGGACACGCCGTCCGCCACCGGCTGGTGCGCGAGCCTGCCGTCCGGGGTCGCCCCGGTCTGGGCGCCGAGCGGCACGTTTGCGGATACCGGGTAAAGTCCCGCCTGGAACTGCCCGCCGCGGGGATTGCGGTAGTTTTCCAGCGGCCTTGTGTAGAGATACGCTCCCTCGCGGGCATATTCGTCCACCTCGGGATCGTCATTTCCGAACTTGGGCAGGTCAAGGATCATCTGCCGGATCTCGCCGAACCTTCTCTGTTCGACGGGAGTCAGCGGGTTTCTAAGAATCCGCGCCGTCTCCTCCGCAATTTCCGCCTCGCCCGGGGCCTCTCCCCCTGCATGCGCGGCCCGGACAGCCTCGGTGACGAGTTCCGTGACCGAAGACGCGTCCAGCCCCTGTCCGAAGTTGTATTTCAGGCACTTTTTCAGCTCCGCCATCGTGACCTTCCGGTCCCTGAAGACCAGTCTGTCCACTGCGTAAAGCGCGTTGCCGACGTTGGCGACGCCGAAACCCTGGGGGCCGGTGAAGTTGTAGTGTGCTCCGCCCTCCTCGACGGTCAGCCCGTTCTCCATGCAGTCGTCCACCATGCAGGACTCAAACGGGTTCGGACAGAGTGCGGCGTGCGCCATGTCGATGGCATTGTCCGCGTTGACGAGAAGCGAGATATTGTACTCCATCTGCTCCTTGTATGCCCGGAAAAACTCCTCATAGGAGGACATCTCCTCCACCTCGCCGGTGGCTTTGGAGATCTGCTCGCCGAGATCCTTCCCGTTGGAGAAAACCAGTTCCAGCGGGCGGCACATGTTGAAGAACGCCGCATCGTGCCAGCCGTCCGTTTTTCCCGGCGCCTGGGGCTCAACGCAGCCGATGATGCAGTAATTCCTCGCCTCCGCGAGGCTGAGCCCGCGGTTCATCAGTGAGGGGATGATTACTTCGTCGTTGTAATACGCGGGAAGGCCTATGCCGGTTCTGGTCAGCTCCGCCGCGCGGACCAGGAGCTCGTGGGGCGAGCCGTTCCAGACGCGGATCGACAGCGACGGCATCGGAAGGAAGACGTGCTTGGACGCCGTGATGCACATGAATGACAGGTCATTCGTCGCGTCCCTCCCGTTGACGTCCTGGCCTCCGACGATCAGGTTCTGGAACAGGGAATATCCGGCAAAGCCCTTGGCGGAGTCCTTATCCCTGCATTTGTTGAGGTCATTAAGCTTCACCCAGATGCAGTCGATCAGTTCCTGCGCGGACTCGTGGGTGATCTTGCCGCGGTCCAGATCAGTTTTGAAATAGGGGTACATGTACTGGTCGAAGCGGCCGGGCGAGATGGAGTGTCCGCTGGACTCGACCTGCATGAGCTGCTGCACCCACCAGAAATTCTGGCAGGCCTCCCAGAAGGTTCGGGCGCCGCGCTCCGGAGCCCCGGTGCAGTTCTCCGCGATGATGAGAAGCTCCTTCTTCCTCGCCGGGTCGGTCTCCTTCTCCGCCATCTCCCCTGCCAGCGCAGCATATCTTGCGGCGTAGTCGATGACGGCCTGGCAGTCGATGATAACCGCTTTGTAGAATGTGGATTTTCTCGCGTAATCCGCATCTCCCGGCATCACCTTCGAAAGCCTCGCGGCCGCCTCGTCGCGGATTCCGCCGAAGCCTCCGGCAAGTACTTTCTCATACTGCACGCAGATATGGCCTATCCCGTTGTAGAAGTAATTGCCGGGAGTGAAGATGTTGTGGTCTATTGCCCGGCGGGTCTCCGGCGCCATATAGGCATAGGCGAGCTCGCTCGAGGTCTTTCCCTTCCAGTAGGGATTCACTTCCTTAAGCGTCTTCTTCGTCTCCCCGGAGATGTAGAAGGGATCCGCCTCCCTCTCCGCAACGGTGTCGAACTCGCTCTCCAGCCAGGTGTAGGAGAACTCCGGATAGGTCTGGCAGCCCCTGGGTGCAAGGGTCGTGCTTCCGACGATGAGCTCGCCGTCCCGGATTACGATGGGCAGATGATGAAGGATATGGGAAAACGCCAGTGCCCGCCGGAGCACGATGGGCTGTCCCTCGGTCTCCTGGTAGGACTCCGTGATGAGTTGCGCCCGGGATGCCTCGATCTCCGGCATTTTGGCGAAAAGCTCCTCAACCAGCCTTGTGATGCGCTGCGTTTTCGGAGCTTCGTTCAGATAATATCCCGCCATGATAAACCTCGTCCCGTACGGGCTAAAGTGGAATGCTGTCAAAAGTGGATTTTTGTGGTTTTATCTTTGTATTCAGTTTGATTATAGGAAGTATATAGATTCAAGTCAACATAATACTCCCATATTGTTATTGTTTTTTGTTTGTTTCCGTCTGATTCTTCAGGTAATTGGAGAAAAATCCACATGAATTAACATTTTTGGTCCTCCCGGCCATCCCCGCCCGGGGTACAGATCGGCTGAGCTTCCGCCGTTCAGGGGCACAGATATACCTGTTCACTGCAGGCTGAAGCCATTAACGGCAAAGCGCCGGGGATTTCTCCCCGGCGCTTTGCCGTTAATCCATATTCTGTTCCTGCGATGCCTGATGCGTGCGGCGACGCCCTGTGCGTCACATCTGCGGCGCGGCCGGACAGCCCTTAGTCCTCCCAGCGGAGCTCATTGTTCTCCTTCTCGTAGAGGAACTCCTCCGGAAGCGTGATATGGAAGCCCGCCGCAAGGTCACGGAAATTCTGCGGAGTGATGGTCTGCCGCTTCGCCCCGCTCATCGACATCACCTTGACGAGAATCTCCGCTGCCTTCTCCACCGTGTGCATGAGGCCGAAGGTCTCGTCGAAGGTGGAACCGGAGCAGAACATCCCGTGCATTGCCCAGATCACGGCATTGTACTTCTCCATCAGCTCGCTGGTCACCAGGCCGATCTCTCGGCCGCCGGGCACCATCCAGTCAATGACGCCGACGCCCTCGGGAAAAACCACGGGGCATTCCGTCATCATCTCCCACAGCTCCCTGGTGAACACCTCGTCCCTTAAGGGAAGCACGAACGACAGCGCGATGACATTCGTCGTGTGGGCGTGATAAATGATCCTGTGCTTTCCGCCGGTCACCCGCTGCTTCACCTGATGGTTCAGAAGGTGGGTCGGCAGCTCGGAGGTCGGCCGCCCGCCCTCGACGAAGCCCCAGCGGATCTTGTAGTTCTCGCCCTTCTCATCGATCTCGATGATTCCGAGGCTGACCTCTGGATCCACCGGGATATTGCGGAAGAACTGCCCTGTTCCCGTCACCAGGAAAAACTCGCCCTTAAGGTCCGGCACAGACGCCCCGATCGGTATCCACTCGCCGTGATCCATGAAGCGGTCGCGGATCGCCTCCACCTCGTGGGAGCGGATGCGGTAGGACAGATTGCCTCCGTTTCTCTCATGCCACCCCTGCTCGTAGCCCTCCTGGGCCATCTTGATAAAATCCTGGACAAAACGTGATTCCAATACTTTCATTGAACTATTTCTCCTGAAAACTCGCTTTATACTCTCTTAGCCTGGACATCCTTCTCGTAGGCCTTTATCTCGTCAAACCATGTGCCGTCCACGGGCCTGCCGCACTGCCTGCAGTACTCGTCCCAGACGTCGCCGAAAGGCATGGTCTTGAGTTCCTCCTGGCGGACCATAAGCTCGGTGAACTGATCCGTATCCTGGAGCCCCTTCAGATCCTCCGCCGGGGTGAGCAGTGCATACAGCAGCGCCTTCTCCACATTGCGCATTCCGGTGACCCACGCGGACACGCGGTTGATCGAGGCGTCGAAGTAATCCGTCGCGATGTTTACCCTGCCGTCCAGGCCTCCGCAGCGCACGACTTCCTTCATGATCTCCCTGGTCTCGTCGTCAAAGAGCACCACATGATCGCTGTCCCAGCGCACCGGGCGGGTGACGTGAAGCGCGATCTCCGGGAAGAACGCAAGAAGCGCCGGAATCTTGTCGGAGACCACCTCGGTGGGATGATAATGGCCGTTGTCCATGAGCGGGATGCACTTGTCCATGTTGGCCGCGGCGTAGCTTAAGGCAAACTCCGCGCTTCCGACGGTATAGGCCTCAACGCCGATGCCGAAGACCTTGGACTCGACGCAGGGCTTCACCATCTTAAAATCGTAAGGCTCGGAGAGAATCTCATCGATGGCTTCCTTATAGCGCACGCGGGGCCCCATGCGGTCGGCAGGAATATCCTTGAAGCCGTCGCCGGTCCAGATATTCATGGTGCAGGGGATTCCGAGCTCCTCCGCGAAATAGCTGGAGATGCGGATGCAGGCCTTGCCGTGGTTGATCCAGAAGCGGCGGGTCTCCTCATTGGGGGACGCGAGGGTCAGCGGGTCGCACATCGGATGAGAGAAGAAAGTCGGGTTGAAGTCGAGCCCGAGGCCTCTCTCCTTTGCAAAGTCGACCCAGGGCTTGAAGTGCCTGGGCTCGAGCTTGTCGCGGTCGACCCAGCCGCCGTTCTCCTCGTTGAAGATCGCATAGTTCGCGTGGAGGTTGAGCTTCACCTTGCCGGGAATAAGCTTCAGTGCCTCGTCGATGTCCGCCATCAGTTCCTCGGGTGTGCGGGCTCTTCCGGGATAGTTGCCGGTGGTCTGGATTCCGCCGGTGAGGGGCTTCGTCGGATCCGTGTCAAAGCCGCGGACGTCGTCGCCCTGCCAGCAGTGCATGGAGACGGGAACGCTCTTCAGTCTGTCGATTGCCGCCTGGGCGTCGATACCGATCACAGCGTATTTTTCTTTTGCTTCGGTAAAGCTCATGGTGCATTTCCTCCTTAAGGTTATGTGATGTTGCTTTCTCTCTGCAGGTTATACTGCGTTACTTTCCTTCCATCTGGATCTTCAGGTTCCCGAGTGCGGTGGCCTCCAGGGGAAGCGCTTCGACCTTCTTCCCCGTCGCCTCCTCCGTGAGGCGGTTGACGAAAGCATTCTTCGCTCCTCCGCCCACGATATAGATGGAATCATAGCTTCTTCCGGTATTGCGCTCAAGCTCCTCGACTGCTCCCTTGTAGCAAAGCGCCAGGGACCGGTATGCGCACCGGAAGTAGTCTCCCGCCGTCTTCGGCTTATCGGAAAGCGCGGCGTCGAAGGCCGCCTTCATGCTCTCCGGGGCCATGAAAGCTTCGCCGTTGACGTCCACGGTCCCGTCAAAACTGCTCTCCTCCGCCATGCGGACGATCTCCGGGAACGATGTGTCCGGGCAGAGCTCTCTCCGCAGCTCGTTGGCCACCCACATGCCCATGATATTCTTCTGATAGCGGGTATAGCCGACGCCGCCCTCATTGGACCAGTTGGACTCCATGCTGCCCTCATTCGTGATGGGCGCGGGAGTTTTGACTCCCAGCAGGCTCCATGTTCCGGAGGAGATGTACGGCGCGTCCTCCTTCATCGGGATCCCCTCCACCGCGGAGCCGGTGTCGTGGGTCGCGCACAGTACGACCTTGATCCCCTCGTACTCCCCGAGCAGCGTTCCCGGGGCTTCCGGCACAGGGAAGAGGTGCCTCGGAAGGCCAAGCGCGTCGACGATCTCCATGTCGTATTCCCCGGTTTCGGCGCTGACCATCCCTGTGGTCGTGGAGTTGGTGTACTCGTGCGCCTTCCTTCCGGTGAGCCTGTACATGAGATACGAGGGCATCATCAGGAAATCGGTGACGCCGTCAAGCCTGCCGGCCATCTTGTCCTCATAAAGCTGGTAAATGGTGTTGAACGTCGCGAACTGAATTCCGGTGCGTCTGTACAGGTCAGCGAAAGGAATCCTTTTGTGTACCTCCGGGATCGACGCCTCCGTCCTGCTGTCGCGGTATGCGAAACAGGGATAAACCGTCTCATCGCCCTTAAGGAGGATGTAATCCACTCCCCAGGTATCCACCGAGAGACTCTCAATCCTGCCCTCGGCGAGTTCGGGCATATCCTCCTCCGTCCGGTCCCCGCCGACCGCGGCTTTCGCGCGCCTGATTCCCCTCTTCACGTGTCCGAACAGCGCCTCGATGTCCCAGATAAGGTGCCCGTCCTGCTGTACCATGCCGTTGGGGAAGCGGTAGACCTCCTTCGTCGTAAGCAGGCCGTCCTGCATCCATCCGAGGATGTGCCTGCCGGACGAGGCGCCGATGTCCACGGCAAGGTAATACTTCACTGATTCCGCCATTGTTCTTCCTTTC
>JAEEGL010320720.1_pt1 | contig 52832 bp, 43 predicted proteins | sample 9134231 | NCBI WGS metagenome assembly JAEEGL01 (sample SAMN16246548, study PRJNA631951) | gut metagenome | biome: gut microbiome; feature: rumen; material: fiber-attached | host: Bos | place: Iran: Karaj | collected 2018-10 | reverse complement strand
TCAGTCTGTCATGGAAGGAACTTGGGTATGGGAAGAGGCTCCTTTGGAGTATACGATAACTTTCGTAAAGCCAAATCAAGATTTTGTTGGGGCTATGCCGTCTGTGACAACAGCGGTTGAGGAGCCGTATACATTACCGGATAATTCTTTCGCTTGTCTTGGGTATGACTTTGATCATTGGGATGATGGAAAAGGCAATATCTATTCAAATCAGGATACAATTCCTGCTAATACGTACGCTATGCGTGAAGATGTAATGCTCACTGCGGTGTTTAATTATAGAGATGTTGATATTTCTATGCAAGATGGAGCGTTTGATTTCAGTATTCGCGGTAACGAAAAAGCGTTCTTCAGTCCCATTCCGGCGTCTACAAGTTATCAAGTGTATGAACAAACTCCGTTTGGATGGAACTTGATTAAGCAATCCAATAACGTAGGCGAGATTATGCCTGATGCAGAGTCTGAAGCACTGTTCTTGAATAAGTACGATCCATTAAAGGTTACCATTCGTTTCGCAGGAACGAAGTTAATGGACGAGAGCGCTGCGGATCCGGATTCATTCAATTTCCTGCTTTATGAAGATGAGACCTTGATTGATATTGCGTCCGTCTCTGACGGTGGAGCAATTGAGTTCCAGCCAATCGAGTACGATGCAGCTGGAGATCATTATTACTACATAAAAGAGGTTATCGGTAGTGATAACACAGTTGAGTATGACACTCATGTGGAAGAAATCACGGTTTCGATCACATCTGATGGTGTAGGACATCTGTTTGCAGATGTTGCTATGGATGATGATCAAATTCTCTTTGAGAATAAATCGAAGCCAGGCATGTTGGCGTTACGGAAATTGAATGCCACAACGGAAGATCGTGACGGTGTGTTTTATTATGAGGTGCAGTTTAGTACTGAGAATGGTCAGCCGTATGATTTGTTATCATCGGATATCTCGTATGAGGAACGGGAAGGAAGCGTAAGTGATTTCCCGGAGACACAACCATTGCCTGAAAAACCGAAGTATCTGTTGACTGTTCGTCATGTGAGGACAGATGCTGCTACGCGTGTAGAAACATCTTATCATAGTGCCGGAGACGTAGTTACGGTAAATGCTGACTATTATAATGGGGAGGCTAATTTTTGGGGCGATCATTATGTTTATGATTATTCTGAACCGGCAATGTTTAAAGGGGCAAACAATACTTTAAGATATGTTATGCCTGATAGTAATTTTGATGTTCGTATCAATTATAAAACGTGTATTCCTGTGAATTGGCGGATTGAATGGCAGGGGAAAGATGCTAATCGGCCTGAAATTCGAGGTACATTGTTAATTGGCGAAGATCCTGTGACCACGATGGTAATGAGCGAAGCAGGTACACCAGCCAATGATGGTGATATTATAGATGGCACATTTGGTGATTGGCCAGGTTCTTGGACTGGATCGTCAAGTGTTTATCCGAGCATGATTATTGATTCTTTAGGCGATGATGATCAGTATTATTTGTTGAGACAATCCACTACACTGATTGATAATAAACCAGTTTTATATTTGGATGCTATTGCTGGCGTGCATGGTCAAGTTTATTGGGATGATAATAATAATGCATCGGGTTTGCGTCCTAATAATGTGAAGTTTACAGTTTCTGGGGCGTGGTATGGTCACAGTTCTTTAAATCATACGGCAAGAGCTGCTGCTGTTAATGATTGGACATATGTGGTTGAATCTGGTAATGAGCAATTTAGAAATTATTCTTATACGCTTACAGTAGCAGATGCTGATGTTCCATCTGGATATAAGGCAGTCACATCTGCGGAAGATCCGACGTTAGGTGCGTTGGATGTCAGATTTGAGTTAGCGAAGGAGACAACACTTGATTCGATCGCGTGGACTACTTACGTCAATGGCACTGGCGGAGCCTCTTCATTACCCTTGCGTTCAGCTACATCGTTTGAACGAAATACAGCATATGTGTCTATTGATGAATTACCGACTACTGCAGTGAGGATAGATGATGCGAGAACCGCATATTCTGTGTACTTTTGGAATGATGGTACTGCTTGTTATTGGTGGTCGGATGCGGATATAATTTATCTGCCACAACAGGCTGGCTCTATGTTTAACGGATGTGATAGATTGACCGCGTTGGATGTGTCTGAATTTGACACATCAAAGGCAAGATATATGAGTTATATGTTTAATCGATGTTCGAGTTTAACAACTTTGGACGTGTCGAATTTTGATACTTCTGTTGTAACAGATATGAGTAACATGTTTAGCGGTTGTTCTGGGTTAACCACATTGGATGTATCTTCTTTTGATACATCGGTCGTAACAACTATGACAAGTATGTTTAGTGGTTGTGCTAATTTGACCTCGTTGGATTTATCCTCATTTAACACATCGGCTGTGACGAATATGGGCAGTATGTTCCGTGGATGCCGTGGTCTGACAAATCTAAATATGGATAGTTGGGATACCGGTAATGTGACGACTATGTATCAAATGTTCCAGTCATGCGAAAGTTTAACAACTTTGGATGTTTCTGATCTTGATACGAATAATGTAACGTCTATGAGTTATATGTTTGCTGATTGTTCTAAACTGACGGCTTTGGATGTTTCCAATTTCGATACGTCGAAAGTGACATCAATGAGCAGTATGTTCCAAAGTATGGGCAATCTTGTTTCAACACCGATTAATTTGGACGTTTCGTCGTTTGATATGTCCAAAGTGACTACTACAGCGTATATGTTCTTTAATATACATCGTCTGGCGAGTATAAACTTTGGCGACTGGGATACGTCAAGTGTTACTTCGATGTCTCGTATGTTTGATTCTTGTGAGGGTTTGACATCGCTTGATGTTAGTTGTTTTGATACGTCGAATGTAATGACAATGGATTATATGTTCCATGATTGTGACAATTTGACATCTTTAGATGTATCAATGTTTGATATGTCTAATGCGACAAACATCGCACATATGTTTGAGTGGTGTCGCCGTATAAGCAGTTTGAATGTTCAGGGATGGAATACGAGTAATATCACTGATATGACGAGTGTATTTGCGACGTGTCAGAATGTGGCCGAATTAGATTTGAGTAGTTGGGATACTTCATCTGTGACTAAAATGGACAGTATGTTCAAAGGAGGCTACGCACTGCGTACTATAGATGTTGGGGATCTTTGGGATGTTTCTGGTGTGACTTCGTCCAGTGATATGTTTACGGGTTCTACACGTATTGCCGGAGGAAACGGAACGGGCTATAACGCTGATTATACTGATAAGACTTATGCTCGTGTTGATAATCCGCCGGATGAGCCTGGTTATTTGACTTATAAAGTGGCTCCAACACAGCCATAATCTCATTATTCCTTTCATTTGGCTCCCGTATGGGAGCCTTTTTTGTTAGGCAGGTGAGCCGAGCATTGGATTTTTATTTATTTTTATGGTAGAATATTTCTTGAGGTTTTAGATCCGAAAGGAGATATGAATATGTTTCTTGGTTCAGTTTATAGGGAAGTCCCTGAAACGCAAAATGGGACAATTGGGGATGCTATCAAGATTTATAGCGTGTGTAAATACGCTGTAATTTTTAGTAAATATGAAGGCGATGTATATTTTGGACCATTGGAGAAAATTCCCGATGCGTTGTTGTTAAAGAATTTCAGTGGTTTGAGGATGGAGCAAAAGACGCTTTATATTCAATTATGAGTTATTTTTTCAATTATCTGTTGACATCAGTCTTTTGGTTGTTGTATAATGAGTTATGAACCTGCGGGTGTGTGGCCTGAAGAGGAATTCGTTTTGAAGGGAGCGTGGATGAAGATGATGCGTTTTGACGTCGCATTGTCATTAGCCGATAAGGGTAATTATGGGCTTATTTCCGCGTGCTCTGGAATAGGGAACGGATTAGGTGCCATGGTGTCGCAGGCAGGCTGTTAAGCTTTTGGAGATGTGGAGTATCCAGGAGCAAATCGGGCTGGGTGGAGAGTCTGATTAAAGCCGAAACCAAGACTGCTTGCGATGCGGTGACGCGAGCAGTCTTTTTCTATGCACCTGTGGTGTAACGGTAGCATGTCTGCCCTCCAAGCAGGTGGTGTGGGTTCGAGTCCCATCAGGTGCTCTTATTTGGGGTTATGGCGGAATTGGCAGACGCAGCGGACTTAAAATCCGCTATGGGAAACCATGTATGGGTTCAAGTCCCATTATCCCCACCAAATAGCGGGTAGTCTTTTCGGAGGCTACGGAGGATGAAAACCACTCCCGCCGTGGTGCCGGTAGTAGCAAACACCTATGCGTAGGTAAAGGCAGCACCCTTTGATTCTTGATTGTGGAGTGTATGGGCAGATGAAACGATTTGTGTGTGTAATGCTTTTCCTCGTGATGTTAGTTACGTCATGTAGTGCTTTTGCATCTGTGTCTACGGATGGGGTTGTAAAGTATAAAGGTCTGGCATTGATTGATTTTCATTTAAGGGCATCGCCTGGTAATGACGGTAGAAGACTTCAAGAGGTTCCGAAAGGAATCAAATTGAGTATTTTAGAGTGGGACGATTCATGGTGTTTGGCGACTTATAAAGGGTTTACTGGATACGCCAAAACAGAATGGCTCTATCGAATTCAATCAATGGATGCGATGAAATATCCTTTTCCGGCATTTGAGCATAAGATGACGGGTTATGTCACGTTTAATGATGAAATGTTGTTACAAGCCGGGGAATTTAAGGGCGTTACTGCCCAGGCTGGGCAGTTTGCATGTGTCGAAGCAAATGCTGATAAGTCAGAGTTTTATTTGCCGGTATGGCGAGATGCAATGTTGTTGTCTGACGGTGTGACATATCATCCGTTTGTTGCGTGGAACAAAGCAACTCCAGGGGATATGATTGGCGGATTTACAACATTTTATGGTGACCAATTAGGGAAACGATATGTAGAAGGGCGTGCCCATAACATAGAAGTGGGCTGTGAACGGATGAGTGTGACGGTGGAACCTCAAGCAGAGTTCTCATTTAATGCCCTCTGTGGTCCATATCGTAAAAGTAATGGTTATGCCATGGCTCCGAACGTAAGTGAGGAAGGTAAGGGTTATGGCGGTGGTGTTTGTCAGGTGACAACAACACTTTATAATGCTATTTTGAGTTTACCATTACAAATCACAAATTGGTCGATCCATAAGTATACGGGTGTTTTGTATGTTCCGCAGTTTTTCGATGCTGCAGTTGGAACGTATAGCGATTTATCATTTACAAACCTTTTGCCTTATGCGATTCGGTTAGAGGCTTTACCCCAAGATGGGATATTGACAGTGTTAATCTATCGGGCTGAATAGAAGGCGAGGTTGAGTTTGAAACGAGAGAAGGAGAAATTATGGGTCAATTATTTACTCGACCAAGCGGGGGAGAATTTTCTGTACGTGAAGCGGCCGCTGTTGCGGCAACTTATGTGGCTCAAAGTCCCGCTTCTGTGTATACCGTAACGATTGGAACTGATAGTCAGAACTTCGACAAGACGAAGATGGTCGAAGTAATTGCTGTTCATCGTGTTGGTAACGGAGGTATCTTCTTCTATCGGACAAATTATGTGCGGTTGATTCAAAATCTGCGTCAGAAGATTCAAGAGGAAACACAACGAAGCTTGGAGTTAGCAAGTGAGTTCTTTGATGAGTTCCATGAGAGTTTATCTCTGTTGGGACATAATTTGGATCACCTGTCCATTAAGTGCCAAATTCATTGCGATGTTGGGCATAACGGTAACACAAAGGCAATGATCCAAGAGATTGTCGGCTGGGTGAGAAGTCTCGGTTATGAGTGTGCGATTAAGCCGGACAGTTATGCCGCGAGTGGTATCGCGAATAAGTATAGTAAGTAAGTTTTTGTAGTAAAATATTGAAAAATAGCTTGATTTATGAGTAGTTTTTTGATATAATACATTACGGAACCAAGATATAAAAAAGGAGTGATGCCACATGAAGATTATCAAACCGAGTTACGAGATTTTGACACCAATCTCGAAAGATGGTGTAGAAGAACTGAAGCGAATTGAAACGGCTGCTCGTACTTGTTATAAGAGCGAAGATAAGATCACTGAAGATGGTTCTTCTGCCAGAAAGATGGTGAAAGCTCTCATTACACGTGGTCATGAAGCGATGCTGGAACATAGCCAGTTGAGTGTGAAATTTATTTGTGACCGCGGTGTGACCCATGAGATGGTGCGTCATCGGCTTTGTTCCTTTGCTCAAGAGAGTACAAGGTATTGTAATTATTCTGGAGATAAATTTGGGAACGAGTTGACGTTCATTGAACCATTTTTCTTCAAAGATAATCCGACATATTATAGCTTCTGGAAAGATGCATGTCAGAAGTGTGAAGACGTTTATATGTATCTGATTTCCCAGGGTGTTCCTCCGCAAGAAGCAAGATCAGTATTGCCAAATTCCTTGAAGACGGAGATTGTGGTGACTGCGAACTATCGTGAGTGGCGGACAATCTTTAAGCTTCGGTGTGCTAAGGATGCTCATCCGCAGATTCGTGAAGTGATGATTCCGCTTCAGAAGGAATTGGCAGAGAAGTTACCGGAAGTGTTTGATATTCCGAATTTGTATTGATAAATAGTCAAAATCATTGTATGATGATGATGACTTTTAGGCACGAGTTTATTCGTGCCTCTCATGGGGATGTTCCGGTTTCGACGGGGACATGGAATTAAGATAAGCGAGCGGTGGACCCAGACCACCATAAAACCGGGAAAGATAAGAACTGACAATTATTTCGAACTTCAGGCTGCTTGATTTTCGTAGCCCGTCAGTCTCAAATCCCGTTGGTTGAGGATACTGGCGTCAGTTACAGCGGGGAACGAGTTACTACTTAAGCTTTGCGGAGTAACCCGTAAGAATGAAGCTACTTGCGGTAAAGTTTGGTCATGAACTTTTAAGCGGGGAAATTTGATCATGGCATGCGCTCGGAGAAAATCTTGAGGAAGCGTTTTCGGACAGGGGTTCGACTCCCCTCATCTCCACTTATTGTCCATTAGCTCAGGTGGTTAGAGCGACGGTCTTATAAACCGTGCGTCCGGGGTTCGACTCCCCGATGGACGACGTGTTGGTCGGTTAGCTCAGTTGGGAGAGTACCTGCCTTACAAGCAGGGTGTCATCGGTTCGAGCCCGGTACTGACCATATTATGGGGCATTGACGCAATGGTAGCGTGTCTGCTTTGCAAGCAGAAAGTTGCAGGTTCGAGTCCTGTATGCTCCACATTCCTGACTGGGTCGCAAGTGCGGGTGTTGCGATTTGGTGTTACAGGGATCTTCATGGTTGGGTCCTCCAGAAGGCTATAAGCCTTCGACGAGTCCTTCCCTAGGCTCGTTGCCTTCCTCGCGGTTTTGAGTTGTGGTGAAACTCTTGACCGTGCTAAGGAAGGCTATCTCATGCGGATATGGCGGAACGGTAGACGCTGCGGACTTAAAATCCGCTACAGGTGACTGTGTGTGGGTTCGAATCCCACTATCCGCACCATTTTATGGAGTGATGGCCGAGCGGTTGAAGGCGCTGGTCTTGAAAACCAGTGATACCGAAAGGTACCGGGGGTTCGAATCCCTCTCGCTCCGCTGCAGATTCCCACTGCCATAAAGGGACGATGTATTATGCAGACTGAATACATTGTATTGGCAATTTAACCCGGAGGAAGATAAGTACGACCGTAAGAATAGCTATCGTGTCTGTAATGGGATGGATTTTATGATCCGTCCCTGTGATGCCGTTATAGCTCAATTGGCAGAGCAGTTGCCTTGTAAGCATCAGGTTTCGAGTTCGAGTCTCGATAGCGGCTCTCTTTTTGAATATTTTATCGACGAGGGAGGTTATGTATGAAAAAGCGGTTTCGGTGGATTTATGATGCGAATGGAGATTTAAGTAAGAAAGGAATCGTATTTGTTGTAGTAGTTTCTATTGCGGTCGCTTTGTTTCTGGATGTAGTGGCTAATAACTATCGTGCTTGTGCAGATAGTTTGGAAAATGAGCCAAGATATACCATCCAGGAGATTACGGCTATGGGTTATCTTAAAGTTAAGTAAGTATTTATAAAATCGTGTGTTTGGTGGGGTATTATTCAGGTTGGGTGAGGTAGAAGCTGGGTTTATGAATACTTCGTATATTGGTAATTTAGGCGAGCTGAAAGTTATTGAAGCTTGTCTGAAGAATGACATTCAAGTGTTTATGCCATTCGGTGATGGGAATGTAGTTGATTTGATTTTGATAGTCAATGGTGCGTGTTTACGTGCTCAAGTAAAATCATCTTATACTGGGAAAGATGGTAAAATTACATTTGCTACGGCTTCAAGTAAATCGACCAGGACGAATGGAGAACGTCACCAATATACAAAAGATGACATTGATGTATTCATTTTTTATAGTTATGTGTATGATGAATTATATTTGATGGATGTCGAGGAGGCTCCAAAGAGTTGTGTTGTTTTGAGACATGATGATCCGAAAGTGAAACTGTCTACGATGAGGTTTACAAGGGATTATCCTTTTGAAAGAATTTTTGATTATGGTGCTATGGTATAAAGGCTATTATGACGGACTGTCTCTCCGTAGATCGGGGTTCGATTCCCCGTAGCATCGGCACATTTATAAAAATAATCTCCACTCATTATGAGTGGAGATTTTATTGTATGGATCTTTATGCTGGATTGATATACTGTCCAAAGTACGTCTGATATACGGAATTGACATCTTCGACAGAATCGATGGATTCGAGCAACGCATTGCATAATGTATTGATGTCTTTTTCATTCCGAATGGGTAGATTGTACATGGACATATCTAACCAAGTGTCCGATCCGGAGGACTTCAAATCTATCAGGGTCTTCGTAGTTTTTACATGGACGACAATCAACTCTTGCTTGATGGCGTGAGCGGCTTTGTCTGCTCCATAATCACCGTTGTAAAAGATTTTTACTTGATGATTTCCTGTTGTGAACAGTATATATGGCAGTGGCCGTTGTGCTTCATCCAGCGTGTTTTTCACGATGTTGATTGCCATATGTTATCTTACCTTTCAATTTGAGATTCGGATGATCCGGAGATACCGGAAATATCCGGGAGCGGGCGATTATGAATCGCCTTTTTTGCGACAGTAGGATCGTAATCTGCGGTACGGTCTAATGTTGCTGAATCCAGCGTGTTACCGATGCCGTCATTGTATACTTCGTTTACGAATGTTCCTACAGCATCTGCAACAGCATGGCGGTCTTTGGTATCAACCTGGAAGATGGGTTCCTGCCCGTTCAGGTCTGCCAGACGATTCAGCAGGTTCATGTTGCCAATGGCAACGTTATGAACGTTACGGCGTTGGGTATCCAACTGTGTGACTGTCTGCTGGAATTCTTCGGTTGTCAAATCACGGAAGGGCAACATTTTCATTACGACCTGTTGGCGAATAACTGTGTTGGTATATTCCGGGAATGACATAATTGCGGATTCGACGGTGTCGCAGGCTTCTTTACGATCGCCGTCGAAGGTTTCAAAACCGTTCTTTTCCATTGCGGACATCAGGTTTTGGACTTTGTCAAGATATTTAGCCATGTGCGTTACCTCCTCATGTGTACTATATGAACCAGCTATTGTGGTTCATGTACATTTTACTCCCGTTTTTAGGATTTGTGTAGTTATGTGTTTTGTTTTTTTTTTATGTTTTTGATTGGTCATAGTTGATTCTGAAGGGTGTCTTTCTAAATACGATAAAATAGCAGTGGTATTTTCGTGCGTGTTTTTGATTTTTTTGCCAGTTTGCTATAATTCGGTTTTTAGCTGTGAGAATGAATAGGTCTTCAGGATAAAAGCCAGATTCAACGGCTTTGTTAATGATATACACATGGGAAAGGTATTGTTTACTGCTACTGACTTTATCTTGACATTTGAATATAAAGATTCCATTGGGTTTTAAGATTCGATGTGCCTCAATTATGGCATCTTGGTAGAATTGATGTAAGGCTGGTTCGTTTGGATAAACACCGAATCTGCAATTGATTTTGTTATTATTAGATGGATTATTTAATGAGGATCCTGTGGTTGCCAGAAATGGTGGATCAAACATTAAGCAGTTAATGGATTGATTCGTTAATGGTAAGTGCCTGGCGTCTGCAGGCACAACATCAGGAAGTTGTGGGTTAATATCAAACTTGTATTGTGGCGGTTTGATGCCGGTGTTGTCATAAAATTTTCCTAAACTGTATGTTGGGTCACAATCTATGCCGTTTGGGGCATAAAGTTTGAGAATGTTTTGGATGATTTCAGTTTGATTGTCGCTCACGGTTTTAATAATGTCGGACATGTCCATAATCTCCTATTCTGTGGAATATAAACTTCTTTATTATTATAGCATATTCTGGACTTATTTGTGTAATTTCGTCTCTTCCATTTTATATTTTTCGGCTTTATAATAAAAACAGAAGTTAGGAAGGGAGCTGATTTCTGATGGCATTTAGTCAAGCCGATATAGAGGCGTTCGATAGAGCGACACCGGAGGATCCTGTGTTGATTAAAGGAACGTTTTGGACAAGCCATCCTGTGGATGGTCGTGATATGTTGGCGTCCAGGGGTACGGCAGCTATTATTGGCCAAAACGAAACGGACAATCTATTTTCTCGTGGTGAGGAGAGATATAAGATTGCATATCTCGACCAAGAGATTCTTGGAGATCCTCAAATGGTCAATCGCCGTTTTGGGGATTGGGGTTTCGTGAAATTGAGTGAGATTCAGAATGGCGAGGTTATCTTTGATCCAGAGACAGAAGCCAGATATAATGATTATGTTGATTTGCATAAAAATGCACCGTTTACGGTTGTTGGACGGTTGTTCAGTGAAGAACCGACATATTCACCATTTGATTTGCAACATGAAGAACCTTCTTATGAACCTATTGAGGGTAGCGAAAAGGTTTGGGATTTGTCTGGAGCCACTTTGAAGGATGGGTCGCCAGTAAATTCACTTCTTGCTGTGGATGAATGGATGGTGACAAATCATCCGGCATATTATATGGGATATAATGCGGTACAGAATTGTCCTTCTGGAGAATTTGTACGAAATGCAGAGCCTGGACAGGGTTATCCTGAAGGGATGAGCGATACATTCGAGCATCGAATGGATTATGTGCGTATGCACGCAAAAGAGTTGGGTGTTGAAGTCGGTTTGGATGAGACAAAGCAAGCATTGCGTGAATTGAACGAACCGGCTGTGAAGAATGGTGTACCGCATAAGGAACGGCGTTTGCCTGACATTTCGGGCATCGTGGATATTCCGAATGGACCAGATTATATGATGCCGGGTGATTATTGATTGACTTTGAAGGGAGCTGAAAAATATGTCAAAGGATCGTGGTTTAACTAAAAATGAGATTAGTCGTCTGGATGCAGCGACGCCGGAACATCCTGTGTTTATTGAAGGAACTCTGGGGAATGGCTGGCGTAATTATATTCAGCCTTCTTGGAAAGGTTTGTTTGCGGTGATTGGTCCTCGTGAATGTGATGACTACGGAGAGGATTCACGGTATTCAATGTATGCCATCCGTGTTGATACGCCATATAGTTCAGAAAATCGGTCACGACCTTTGGAGTTTGGTGATTTTTTGACGAAAGGTTCGGACGAGTTAAAGAATATGACTATTACATATAGTCCTGAAGCAGATCGGTTATATAAGGAATGTCAGGATTTGCATGAGAATGCACCTTATATTGCCAGTGGCTCTTTATATACGGATCAACCGGTTGGGAAGTATGCGGAGTATGAGGAAATTCCTGGGTCTGAACAGACTTGGAATTTGAAAGATGAACATTTACGAGATGGATCGCCAATTCGGTCGTTGGACGATGGTGATAAATGGATTTTGGAGAATCATCCGGCATATTATGTTGGCTGTGGTATTTATCAGGATTGTCCATCTGGAGATATCAAGTTTGAATGTGAGCCAAGAGCTTATGGCGATGGACAGTTTGAAACAGTCGCAAATAGATGGGCATATGCTGCTGAAGAGGCTAAACGGTTGGGCGTTACTATGGGAACGAAGACTTGGGATGATGAATTGACAGAATGTTTAGGTGCGGATAAAGATAGGATCGTTTATCAGACACAACATCCGGGGAAAAAGGAACCTGTGGTGAAAGCGGAGAAACCATCTCGTCGGTTGCCTGATATTTCTGGTATTGTGGATAATGAAGCGGAGCAATCTGGTTTAGATTATTAAGATAAAACTGACAAAGTGAGAGGAGCTGAATGGTTATGTTGCAACCAAGTGATTTGAGGAAGATGGACGCGGCCACACCCGAAAATCCTGTGTTTTTAACGGGTGCGGTAGGTAAGTGGGATTATTCCGGTGATGATACGGAATTGTCATATAGCGGTATTACCGCTGTGACAGGACGTGCAGAGGATGAGGATCATCATGGTAATCCGGAATATCGTTTATCCGTGTTGAAGGTCAATGAACGCGGAGTTGATATGTCTGGTAAAGAAGCTAATTGGCGGATGGGCGAGTATGCTGTTCGCAGTTCTGGAGAACTGCGGGATACCAATTTGGTTGATAAGACGCCAGAATTGGAGCAACTTTATAAGGATTTCCAGGATTTGCACAAGACTGCACCATATGAGGTGTCTGGTCGGTTGTATAGCGAGACTCCGAGTTATAGGTCTTGGGACGACGAGCATAAATATCCGGAATATGATGAGATCAAAGGAACGGAACGCACCTTTGATTTATCCGGTGCAACTTTGAAAGATGGATCTCCGATTAATTCTTTGGAGGCAGCTCAGTGCTGGATGTTGGAGAATCATGAGCCTCTTTATATGGGTATGAGTGCCCATCAGAAGTGTCCGGGTGGAGACCTTATGTTCGGTGCTGTGCCGAGTGCTTATCCGGAAGGATATCGCGAGACATATGAGAATCGTCGTATGTATGCTCAACAAGATGCAGAACGCTTTGGCGTTATGTTGAGTGAAGAAAATGCTCATGATATTCTGCGGGAATTACATGCCCAAAAGGCTGACGAGTTGCATCAGCAGACTGAAGCACCGAAACCTCGTTCGGAACGTCGGTTACCGGATATTTCTGGTATCGATAACGGTTCGGATGTAAACGGTCCAGAATATTGAGGTATACTTTGATAATGAAGTCAGACGGGAGCCAGTGTTGGTTCCCGTTTGATTTTTGTTCTTTTTTTATGTTAAAATGAATATACCTCATATATGGGGTGAATTTTTGTGCATTTTGAGTTGGGGTGTTTGCGGTGTATGGAGAAACACGTATTCATAAAAATCAAATTTATGTAGCATTACACGGTAGTGTTGATACGTCGGTAATCACTGAATTTCATGATTTGATGGTTGGTTTGCCTGTCGAATCGGCAGTATCTGTGGTTATTGATTTAGCTGATGTGCCGTTTATTTCGGCAGGTGAAATCCACGAGCTTTTAGTGTTGCAGACCCGTTTTTTAGGTGGGCGAGTTTGTTTACAGAATGCAAATTTTAATATTTTGCAGGTGTTGTCATCTGTGGGTTTTGATACGCTTTTTGATATTAAGGTCTCTTCAGACATTGATGTTAATTATGCCGTTTGTTCGTTTAAAGATTTTTTGCGGATTAAGGTGCTTCGTCAGGCTCAAACTGTGATTTTGAATGATGGTTTTCAAAAGTGGACATGGTCTGATTTGGATCATATTTCTGATGTGGTTGCATCAGATTTGATTCATTTGGGTGCTAAAAAGGGAAGTCATATTGCAATTTGTGGGGCAAATAGTTTGAACTGGGTTGCTACTTTTTTTGCCATTCAAAAGTTGGGTGCAGTTGCTGTAATTATGAATCCTTTATTGAGTCCATATGAAATAGGAGATCTTATCGCTTATAGTGATATTCAGATTTTGTGTCACGGAATTGGACCGTGGTCGTCTATGGATGGTTTTGGTGCATTTATAAATGTGATAGAATCATTTCAGACCGGTTGTTTATTTTATAATATATTTGATTCGATTGATGCATCTCACGAGTCCGTATCGTTGGTGGAGCGGAATTTCATTGATTCGGTTTATGTGATGGCAGATGAGCCTTGCATGATGTTTTTTACTTCTGGCTCCACTGGTACGCCTAAAGGGGTTGTTCTTTCTGCACGGAGTCTTCTATGCTCGGCCGTGTGTGGTGGTGCATCTTTTCCCGAATCCGATCATGACATTCTTTGCTTGGCATTACCGTTGTTTCATGTTTTTGGGTTTATTGCGGGGTTAGTGCACGCATTTCTAAAGGATATTTGCGTGGTTGTTGTACCACGAATTAAACCAGATATTATTGCTAAAGCCATCGCTGGCTTTGGATGCACATTTATATGTGCTGTACCAACTTTGATGATGGGGTTGGCATCTTTGGGATCAGAATGGGCACAACAATTGTCATCGTTGAGATTTGTTGTGTTGGGCGGTGCAACCATATCAAAGGATCAGCTGATGTATTTGCATACATGTTTTCCACAAATTTCGTTTTGTGTGGTTTATGGATTGAGTGAAATGCCTTTGGTTTCGATTTTACCGAAGCGAGATAGCTTGGATCGAGCTGCTGAAACGGTTGGTGTTGTTACGGATTATTCGGATGTTCAAATTGAGGATCCGAACGATTTTCACGTGTGTAAAATCGGAGAGGTTGGCGAAATTGTTTGTAAAGGACCATTGTTAATGGTTGGTTATTATAAAACCCCTATGGATCAGCAAGGTATTGATGCACAAGGATGGTTTCATACTGGCGATATGGGTTATTTGGATGAAAATGGTTATTTACATTTTGTTGATCGTCAGAAGAATTTGATTATTCGCGGTGGAGAAAATATTTTTCCGAATTATATTGCCCGGGTTGTGCTAGCATATGATTCGATTGCAGATGTACAGATTCTTGGAATTCCGGATGATTATTACGGTGAAATTGTTGGTTGTGCCATCATTTTACGCCCTGGCGTTCATTTCGAGGAAATGGTATTTAGAACATACTTGCATAATCATTTAGCAGTTCATGAAATGCCTGCATTTATTGCTGTGTATGATCAATTTCCTTTGTTGGCGAGTGGAAAGGTTGATGTATTGGCATTGCGTCAAGATATGCAACAGAAGCGAAATGCTGAATTGGGCGGATGAGGTGATTTTTAGGTGAATAATAAGCCAAGAATGTTAGAACAAGATGTGGCTAAAGGTCTGGGCATTGTCATGCTTATGGCGTTGCATACACTAACGATTGCTGGTTCTGCATACAAGATTGCTGGTGGACTGTTTGGTTTTATCTTGCCGTTTTTCTTTTTTATAGCTGGATATAATTATCATGGAAGTCAATATAGTTATCAACAAACGATTTGGCGTAGATTTAAGCAAATTGGAATACCATTTTTAATGTATTCTATTGGAGTGACGGTTTGTGCCAGTATTTATTTTTTCGTGACTCAATCTGGTGTATCTGATGCGAATCAATTACCAAATACATTCATAAATCCAATTACGCATGAAAAAGAGTTGTATTCTTTGAGTTCTGTTGTCAAAACATATTTGACAATGTTTTTGACACGTTCTACGGCAGAGCAGTTGGGTATTAAGTGTACTGGTACATTGTATAGTTGTATTATGATGTTCTGGTTTATCCAGATGCTTTTTAGCGGTACATTGGTGTTTCATGCGGTGGTAGATTATGCTTTACAGAGTGTTGCAAAATGTATTTCGGTGGTGATTGGTCTTATAGGAATCACGATGATTTTTGCTCATTTTGATGTGCATTTACCGTTTTACTTGTGCGAAGCACCTTGTATAGCCGGCATTATGATACTTGGTGCATGGTTTGGTCAACATAATTTATTAGGTTTACATGCTAAAAAATCAGTGATTGTGTGTAATGCTCTGGTTGCTTATGGCATTTTTCTATTTTTAGCTTGGCAATTTCAAGGGTCTGGTTTTATTATGAGCGGTAAATTGTGGGATGTTGTTATAGGTGAATGGTCTGTGCCTTTAACTGTGGTATTTGCAATATGTGGGTCATATGCATTTGTACATTTTTGTCGCCTAATAGTTCATATGAAATATGTTGGATCGGGTTTGATTTGGTGTGGACAAAATTCTTTGCGTTTATTGTTGGTGCATGGTCTTGTTGAGTTATTTGTGTGTCATATTTTTAATGTGCCCCCATTTCAAACGGCAGTTCGGGCTCAACAGAGCAATTTACACACAATTTATGTGTTCATTTTTGAATTGATTATTTCAGTATTATTTGTGCATTTTATTTCATCTGTAAAGCAAAAAAGAAAGACACGGTTGGTTATGTGAAAAGGGTGAAAGAAAATTTTGTAGGAGTATTGACTTTTGCGAATCGTTTGATTTATAATAATAATGAACTAAGACTCCAGGGGATGATTCCTCCTTACGAAAGGACATGATACCAATGTTCCATTTAATTTCACGCTCACAGATTAGTAGCTGGTCTCAATCGAGTATCCAGTTTATTTCCTGTGGGCGTGTATAAGCTGTGGCTTGTTGCTATTGATTGTCCGTGCACCGCCTTCAGGAGAGAAGTGCGGTGCATTTTGTTTTTGGTGGAGTGTCCGAGTGGTCTATGGTGTCAGTCTTGAAAACTGATGGCGTCGTGAGGCGTCCGTGGGTTCAAATCCTACCTCCACCGCCATTTATGGAGATATAAGCCTAATTTGGTAAGGCACTGGTTTCGAAAACCAGTAGTAAGTCGTAAGGCTGTTTCGGTTCGAGTCCGAATGTCTCCGCCAGGTGTCGTAAACCTAATTGGGAAGGTATCGATTTGGAAGGTCGAGAGTAGTCTGAAAGGGCGTGCTGGTTCAAGTCCAGCCGACACCGCCATGTTTGCAAGCCGAATGTCTGAAGGAGGCTTTTAATGAAGGATTGTGATGACCTATATCACGGTAAGAATATCCTGAGTTATACGGCGCATACGGTTTTTAAGGGCTCTGAGATTAAGGCATGGATCCGGTTTTATTTGGACCATGACCATGGTTCGAAGAGCCGTGCGGCACGAAAGATGCGTGAGTATTTGAATGTCGAAGATAATGAAGACTATGTTCTTCAAAAGAACAATAGATCTTCCTCTGGCGGGTATGAGGTTCATATGGTTCCACAATATCGTTAAACTGTATTTTGGTTCGGCTTGCAAACTTTTTAAAGGTCTATGGTGTAATGGTAGCATAGCGGTCTCCAAAACCGTTGATGAGTGTTCGAATCACTCTGGACCTGCTTTATATAGGGGATTAGCTCAGTTGGTGAGAGTGTCGGTCTGATACACCGAAGGTCATCGGTTCAAATCCGATATCCCCAACCATGGGATATGGTGTAGTGGTAGCGCGGCGGACTCTGACTCCGCGGGTTATAGTTCGATTCTATATATCCCAGCCAAGAGCTATGGTGTAATGGTAACACACGGGACTTTGACTCCCGTATTGTAGGTTCGAATCCTACTGGCTCTGCCAGGTGATATGCCAGAGAGGTCGATTGGGGCCGCCTGCTAAGCGGTTGAGTGAGTGTTGAACTTCTCCGAAGGTTCGAATCCTTCTATCACCGCCACTCCCTTTGGGAGAAATTTCATATGATGCTGGGGCATCTGAAAGGAGTTCCGTATGAAAGATTTAGATTTCGTGGACATTCCAGATAAAGATGCGGAGGAGGAAGTCGTCATTATTGTTCCTGTGAGTAAACCGAGAAAGCCTCGGCTGAACCGGTTTGCTAGAAAGCGTCAGCATAAACGGGAACTGAAGATGAATCACGCGCGGCGTTGTGGAAGATATGATATTCGGCATGATGAAGAGCGTGAGAAGTATTGGAATGGCGAGTTTATTGGTAGTCCTTGGTATAGTTCAAGGAATGGCGGTTATGAATACTGGCATCGGAATTATTTGTCCGGTTGCCGTAAGTATGCAAAATCGTGTACAAATCGGCGTATTCGGAGTAAGTATCGGATGAAGATTCAGACGATGGATCCGGAAGAGATTGTAGCTCCGAGGTGTTCAGATTATGAGAAGGAATTCGATTATCTGTGGACGATTTATTGAGTATCATATGGTTGGCTTACCGGATTTTTCCGGTAAGCCTTTTTATATCTCTTTCGTTATTGATGGTTTTCATGTATAATGGTTATGAAAAGGAGTCCTGAAAGGAGATTTTTGTATGGAATATAATGATGCGAAAAAGTTGTTTGGCGAGGCGACACCAGAGAAGCCTGTGTTTGTACACATGGCGTGTTATGACAGGTTTGATCAAGACAGGGGCACGGATGAGAAGCCTTGGGCTGATTTTGATAGTGCAGTCATTGGCTTTTTAGCAGATCCAAGCGGGGTTTCTTGTGTGCGGTTAGCGGTAATCGATGAAGGTCAATCATTAGACACAGTATCAGATTTTATGGATCATCCGATTTTTGGAGATTATTTCGCTATTGAACCTGAACTCTTGACCGTCTCTGATGTAAGGCGACCTGAAAGGATGAATGATTTATATGAATCATTCAAAGAATTGCATGCAGAGGGTGGGTATTTGGTATATGGCACATTGTATGCTGAAACTCCGTCTGTGAAGGACAATTTCTTGTATTATCAACCCATTGAAGGCAGTGCGACCGTATGGAATTTAGAGAGTGAATTTTTACGGGATGGTACGAAGGTAAGTTCGTGCGATGATGCCTTTAAGTGGGTATTGGAGAATCATCCGGCTTATTTAGAGGGTGTGACAATCATGCAAAATTGCCCATCTGGCGATTGGTTGCGAATGGCAGTTCCGTGCAATTTTGTGGGATATCCTGATGGGTCGTATGAGACATATCAGAATCGTTTGAATTATGCGCAGGATGCTGCGGATGAACTGAATGTTCAGCTGGGATCAGAACGTGCAGAAGATGTGCTGAAAGCCATGCGGGAAGAAGAAGAGGCGAAGCGTCAGCAAGAAGAGGAAAAGAAGAAAGAAGATCAGAAGAAAGAGGAGCAGAAAAAGGCAGAACAGGCTTCAACGGAATCTGTGCAACAGACAGAAGATGTACAACCTGCGGTTCCATCTTCGAATGAGCAGAAGGAAAACAATAAGCAACCAGGGAAACGGCAGTTGCCAGACACGCCGAGTGGACGGACGGCAACCGGCGGAGAAGAATATCAAATGACTTGACAGTGATATTTAGATTTAGTATTATATGATTGTGGTATGCCCGGATGTCCTATATGGCTCCGGGCTTTATAATTTTTGGTAAGGATGAGGAAAGATGGCTTGAATACCTTGATATATGAGGGTTTTTGTGTTATAATATGTCAGTAGTTGAATCCGTGCAAGGAGGGTATTTCTGAATGAACATGCAATATGGTACGAAGAAAAAAGATTTTAAGAATCATATTGATGCGTCAGATATTTTTCATCTCTGTGGAAAAATTGTGTGGTTTGGTGCAGGATGCCCAAAGCCAGATCGATGGGCGAATTTGCGGATTCAGGATTATTTCGGACATACATATGCGATTGCGGGAAAAGGGAGCGTTATGTTGTCCATTGGGGATATGATCGAATGTGATACGATTCGGGTCATTGGATCCCCTTATGGGTTGAATGGTGTTCAGTATGTGGTTAGACCAAATTCTTTGATTGTGCCTGTGGCTAAAAGGAAAGATGAGGTTATTGGTTACCTTTCTGGTCCTGCGTTTAAGGGTATCGGTCAGGTGACTGCGGGTAAGTTGTTTGCAAAGTATAAACAGTGGACAATTCCTGTGATATCGTCAGATCATTTTGATGTGTTTGCCAGGATGGATGGCTGGTCTGATAGTGTTATAGCTGCATTGCAGGAGGGAATGAAGGAATCTTCGATATACCGGAAATTACTGTCTGTCTTTCCTCATATGCCTGGTTCTGCCATTAATCGTATATTGGAGCAAACGGGCGGATTGCCACAGTTTGAAGAGTTTGTGAATGCTGTGAAGGCACATCCATATGTCATTTTGCATGATGTTTATTCTGTAAATTTGAAGGCTGCAGATAGTGTTGCACTGTATGATTGTGGTATAGCTCTTGATACAGATGAACGTTTGGCGTTTATGATGCGAAAAGCGGTTTATAAGTTTTGTTCAGATAATCATGCCACGTATGTACAGATTAGTAATAATCGAGAGTGGTATGGGTTTATGAGAGGTACCTTTGATAAAATCGATCAGCAAATGGCTGAACGGTTAAGAGATGGTATGCCTGATTTATATGATGTGACTCGTTTGCGTACCTGGTTAAGTAATTATATCAGGGCTGTTCGTGTTAATGGACAGGTTGTTGTAGATGGAGAAGATTGGGATGCTCAATATCCTTATGGTCGGAAGCCACGGTTAGATGCAAACGGTTGCGAAGAGTATGCGTTGTATACGCAGGAGATGTATAAAGCGGAACGGTTTTTGTGTGATACTGTACGCAATATGAGTGAAGAGATGCAACCGGCTGTGGTTACTAAACGGTTTTCTCGATTGTATCGAGATGGACTTATGCATATGCCGGATGAATTGCAACAGATGCAGTTAACACATCCGTTAGATGCTATTCAGAAAGATGCTGTAAAAATGCCGTGGCAGTATCGTTTGTCATTTATTACGGGTGGACCGGGTCGTGGCAAAACGAGCTGTTTGGCAGCGATGATTCACGCTTGGAGACGAGGGAGTGGTAATTCGGTTATTTTGTTAGCACCGACTGGACGTGCTATTAAACGGATGCAACAGCAGACGGGTTATGACTGTGGTTCGACGATTGCAAGATTTTTGATGTTAAATAAAGTCAATAAATTAGAGGATGATGAAATCTATGATCCGTTAAGGAATGTCATTAAGACAAATCCAAGTGTATTGGTTGTAGTAGATGAAGCATCTATGCTTTGTTTTACAGAAGCGATGTCTTTGTTACAGTTGGTACGGGATTGTACTGTTGTGTTTGTTGGGGATAAAGATCAGTTGCCTCCAATTGAGCCTGGTCCATTTCTGCAACAGTGTTTGTTGAGCAATGTGATTCATATGACGGAACTGAAACATAACTATCGCAGTGGTAAGTGCGATTGGGTGGATAATCCTGAAAAGATTATACAAGGCGGAACGTTTAAAGATTTGGATATGACAAATGATTTTGTTTTATATCCAATGTCGGACGAATTATCAGAGAGAGGGCTTGCTCCGAATGTAGATTTGTCAGATGCAGAACAATATATTGTTGGGGAATATGCTTCGTATGTGCGTCAAGATGAATATTCGAGCGTTATGTTGCTTTCTCCGTTTAGTAGAAGTCCAAAGCATTTCTTGACAACGCTTCGGCTGAATTATATTTTGCAAAATGCATTGAATCCTTTGAATTTGTCTTATAAGATACAAACCGTTCAGGGGGATGATCCATTTTGTGGTCGTACTTATTATGAAGGGCGTGGTAATGATACATTTTTAAATGATAGCAATGGTCTGCGAATTCGGACGAATGACCGAATTATGAATACAAAGAATTTTCCTGAAGAGAAGATTCTATTGTTTAAGAACAATAGCATGGAGATGCGTGATCTTCTGACGAATGATGAAATGTATTTAATGTTTGATTCTATTCCGTCTGGCATTTATAATGGTGATATAGGCACGGTTCGTCGTGTTTATAAGCCATTTGGGCGAGATAGTTTTCAGATGTTGGTAGAGTTGGAATCAGACCCGATGAAATGGGTTCATGGTGTAACCGGGCAAACTACGCTGTTTAGCCGGTTTGTGTTGATTGATATCGGTGATGATGGCGAGAAATTTGATAACTGGACGCTGGCATATGCATTGACGGTACATAAAGCACAGGGGTGTGAAGCCCCGCATGTGATTATTGCAATGCCAAGTTCTGTTCTTCAGCCAGAAGAACAGCAGTCTTATACACATGTGGGTTCATTTATTACTCAAAATCTGCTTTATACAGCAGTGACGAGAAGCAGTGAAACGGTAACGATCGTTGGTAAGCCACAGGTTGTGAATGAATTCATGAAACATCCGTATTTGTATAAGAATGTGCGGTTAGCGGATATGTTAAATGGTACAGTAAACTGATTTATCATAGAAGGGAGTTGTGACTGTATGGCAAATACCTATTATAATCCGAAAGATGAAGATGATGTCGTCTCTGCGTATTATAAGGTTCGTGTGAAAAAGGCATGGTTTCGAGGAAAGGATGTTTTTACAGAGCGGTTGCATTATTATGAGCGTCAGTTAATGCAAAATCCTGTGGTAAAGATTCCTTTGAATGCCGGTAATATGATTTATACGATGATGCATCGTTTGGAGGCAGGCGTTGAATGGGATAAACAGGCTGCTCTGATGGCTTCCTATCGAAACCTGGTGTATCGTTTGTCTTATACAAACGTTACTTGGCATCAGGATGACCCGAACTATATTATGATGGAGGGTCAAAAGTCGGACGTTATGTGGACGTTGGCATTTGTATCGCAGGTCTTCTTTGAAGAACCGATGATGTGTATGACGGTGTCTATGTCCGAGCGGGATCCGGTTGTTGCTTTTGCAATTCAGAATGGTGAGTACGTCGGTAAGAACGCTGTGATTTCTGCAGAAACGAATGCGTTGCCGAATATTTGGGTGAACGAGTATGAGACGATTAGTGAAGAGGCTCAACTGTTCTATGACCCGAATTTCGAGCCAGACGGAGGTCAGGTGTTTGCCATTCCGGATGGACGTGTTGCCCAGTATATCCGTATGGATGAACGTTTTTATTTGGCAAATACGATGGGCAATAAGGTTGATCCGATTACAAAGCATAATATTACGGCAAGTCTGATTAAAGACTTTGAGGATATGATTCATAGTCAGACGAAGACCGGATATGATGTATATCAGTTGCGGTATATCGCATTTATGAATAAAGTTCATGAATTGGAGTTGAAGCTTGGCGGACTTGAGCCTACGGCTTATGATGTTCTGCCTATTGCGGAACGTGGTCTGCCATTAGCTTCTGTAGATACGATTTCCAGAACGAATAGTATGGATTGCAACTCTTTGAAGTATATTCAAGACTCGATTCGTCGTGAGAATTTGGCTCCAGAAGAGCGGAAGATGATTGGTCGCAATACGATTCTGTCTGTAACAATGCGTCAGCGTGGTTATGAGGAAGAGTATAAGACTTATATTGCGACAGGAACACCGGAGCAGGTTGCAAACGATGTGTTTGTTCGTGATATTTCCGGATTGTATAATGATTTTGCCAATCTGGATGTTATGAAGCAGTTTAAGTTCCCGCCGAATCTTTATAGGGAGCTGTGTAATGCACCTGCAGGTGGTCCAATGATGACGGACTGGGAACGTCAACGTATTCGTTTGTTCGGTAAGGGGTATTTGGATTTCTTGAATCATCAGATTCAGATGAGTCAGAATAAGACAAAGGCTCGTGTATGGCTGGAAGCTCGGCGTATCTTGGACGCCAGATATTTAAAGCCAGTTCCGTAAGGGGGCAATGACGGTGGGATATAAGGTGAAGAATTGGGACGATTGGTTCAATATGTGCGGAACCATGGTGAAGGATTTACAGACTTATGAGTCTGCGATGCGGAGCTATTATTTTGATGTATGGTACCGCAAGACAGAACAGAAAGAGGCTCAAGCTGCATATCAAAGCAAACACAATGTCGGTTTTTATCGTAGTGAGAAGAAATTTCCGTCATGGAAGATAAAGACTTTTTTGAAGACGGGCTTGTTGGCTTTTGTGCTCGGTGTGCTGCTGGCTGTGATATTGACTTTTGTGAATTCACAAGCTGTGAGGGCAAATGATGCATTAAATGCTTTGCTGAATCCTGGGCTATTGTATGGTGTAGGTGGAGCAGTAGTCGTGGTTGGAGTGCAGATGCTTTTATATCGTATGAAAGCGGGAAAATATTTCAGACAAATGCAGATTATTGAAAAGAAGCTGGCTGATAAGATTCCTTATATTCCACCAAAATATCGTAATAGCCAGTCTGTGAATGTCTTTTATGATTTGTATTGTAGTTATGGTGTGGTCACTTTTAATCAAGCTATTTCCACATGCGATGATTATTTAGTTAGTAATAATCTGATTGGTGCCTATATGGCCGTCATGTTTGATGTACCATATATGAACGCTGGAATTGCCGACCAGAAGAAATCTGATGATGAACGGCAGTTGAAGGCAAATCAAGATGCCACGGATCCTGCATTACCAGATGATATCAAATCAAAGACATTCAGTGGTGTGGAAAATCCAGAACAGAAGCTGGAAGACCTTGTGGGTTTAGAGAAGGTCAAAACGCAAGTTCGGCAAATGCAGAATCGAATGAATTTCTATGGTCGGAAAGACAATGATTCTGTGTCTGGAAATCATATGGTGTTTTTGGGATCTCCTGGTACAGGTAAGACCACAATCGCTCGAATTTTGACGACGATTCTTTATGATTTCGGATATATTCGTGAGAATAAGTGTGTTGAAATTGACGGCGGATATTTGAAGTCACCTTATCAGGGAAAAACGGCTGAACGTACCAGTGCAATTTTGAAATATGCCATGGGTGGTGTGTTGTTCATTGATGAAGCATATACGCTCATGGAATCTGCGGTTGGTTCTCCAGGGCAGGAGGCTGTTGGCATTCTGTTGAAGGCATTGGAAGACCATAAGTCAGATTTTGTTTGCATTCTTGCAGGATATGAAGATAATATGAACCGTCTGTTGTCTTCTAATGAAGGCTTTGCGTCTCGTATCAAGTATAAAATCTATTTTGATGATTTTACGGCTGATGAAATGGGTGAGATCTTTAGGCGGTTCATGCGGAATTCTTCTACCCATCGGTATAAGATGGAGAAGGAAGCCTTTGAAATTTTGAAGAGACATTTCGATCGTGAACGGAAGATTCCTGGATTCGGCAACGCGCGTGTTGTTCGAACTGCATGGGATTCAATCTTGGATGTTCACGCAGATGCGTTTATGCGTGGCGAAATTTCAGAGGAAAATAAGTATGTTATTTCGAAAGCTGACGTTCAGACTTTTGTAGCAACACGTTCGAAGCAAATGGTAGAAGACGGTCGCAATTTTATTGCAAGTCGAAATCTTGATTCTTCTGTTATTTCCTTGCAGGAATTGAAAGGTCGAACGAAGCCAGGTGCAGAGAACCCGGATGAAGAATTAGCTAAATTGACTGGATTGTCCGTGGTAAAAGATGAAATTAAGCGGATGAAGGCACAATTTAGTTTCTATGATGGGTTGATGGAAAACAATGGTTCCCATATGGTATTTCTTGGACCTCCCGGGACAGGAAAAACGACTGTTGCTTCTATCATGACTGGTTATTTATATCAGATGGGTTTGATTGCTGATAATAGCTATTTGGATATTAACGGCGATTTCTTACGTGGTATGTACCTTGGTCATACAGGTAAACGCACAGAGGCGGTTGTGCAATATTCACAGGGTATGGTCTTGTTTATTGATGAAGCATATTTGCTGAATAGTCAAGGAAATGGACAGGATTCTTTTGGTCAAGAAGCTATTGGTGTGCTGATTGACGCAATGGAGAAGTATCGGAAGAATTTTGTGGTTATTTTCGCTGGTTATGACGGTGAAATGAATCAATTCTTGGATATGAATTCTGGTTTGAGAAGTCGTATCAGTTTGTTCTTCCATTTCCAGTCATATACTCCACACGAGTTGGCACAGATGCTGAAGGTTGTTGCTGCAGATGCTGGGTTCGAAGTGGAACGAGAAGCATGGATACCGATTCAGAGGTATTTCAAGCAACAATTGATGGATCCGAAGTTCGGCAATGGTCGCTTTGTGCGACAGTTCTTTGAGGAGTTAAAGAAGGTGCATATTATGAGATATGCGAATCATCATTGCCGTGAGGATCAGAAATATAAACTGTTGTTGGAGGATTTCAAGGAGTTTATGGGTCCTGAAGAAAATGCTCCGCAAGATCAGGATCCCAGTGCGGATTTTGTGAATCCGGAGTAACAGTAAATTTTAAGGCTGAATCAGTTTGATTCAGTCTTTTTTATTTTGATAAATGAATGGGATTGTGATATCATATAAGTGTTAATACAATGTGTGAGTTTGTGTTGAACACATTGTTGGTAAAAATTTGGACATGACTTTAGTCAGTTAATTTATGCCCAGATTGTTGAATGAAGATGCAAAGATATGGAGTGATGAAAGTGAAGAAGCAATTGATCGTGTTTGGAGTGATAATGATGTTGTTTATCACTTTGTTTGTTGTATCAGCAAGTGCAGATACACATCCGGATACTTTAGTTGGAAATACGTTTGGTTCTGGCTGTTCTTGGGGAATTACTGACGATAATGTTTTGTATATTTGGCCAACGAATGGTGTTAGTGGTACGTTACCGAGCAATAATGGTAGTCCTAGTTATGCTTTTTGGCCATGGAAGGATAGTGCAATTACGGTAGTACGAGCAGTGGTTGAACCGGGCGTTATTGGTGCGAGTTCGTGCCACTATTTATTTTATAATTTAAAAAACGCAACTTCCATCGATTTGAGTGGTTTGGATACGAGTAATGTGACTAGTATGGAGTCTATGTTTGAGGAATGTAGGACTTTGGTAAGTTTGGATCTCTCTGGATTGAATACAGGTAATGTAACAAATATGAGTGATATGTTTAATTGCTGTGTCAGTCTTACATCTTTGGATCTTTCCGGATGGGACACGAGCAATGTCACGACTATGAGCGGTATGTTCTATTATTGTAAAAGTCTTGCATCTTTAGATGTTTCTGGGTGGAATACAAGCAGTTTGACGAGTATGTTTGGTGCGTTTCGTGGTTGCAATAGTCTTACATCTTTGGATGTTTCTGATTTTGATACAGGTAATGTGACGAATATGTCATATATGTTTGAGAATTGCAGTAGTCTCATTTCTTTGGATCTTACTGCGTTCGATACGAGTAGTGTTACGGATATGGGTTATATGTTCTCTGGTTGCAGTAGTCTTACGTCATTGGATTTTTCCGGATGGGATACGAGTAATACAACTAGTATGAGTAACATGTTTTGTGATTGTCGCGGTCTTACATCTTTAGATGTCACTGGATTTGATACGAGTAAGGTGACAAGTATGGCAAGCATGTTTAAAAATGGCAGTAGTCTTGTATCTTTAGATGTTTCTGATTTTGATACAGATAATGTGACGAATATGTCTTATATGTTTTCTGGTTGTCATAATCTTACTTCTTTGGATGTTAGTGGTTTTGATACGAGTAAAGTGACAGGTATGGCTTATATGTTTAATGGTTGTTACAGTCTTACTTCTTTGGATGTGTCAGGTTTTGATACCAGTAATGTGCCGAATATGGAAGGAATATTTGGTGCGTGCCGTAGTTTGACGGTTTTAGATGTTGCCGATTGGGATATTAGTCATGTGACAAATTTGCGATATGCGTTTAGTGGTTGCAGTAGTCTTACTTTTTTAGATGTTTCTGGGTTTGTCACTAGCAATGTGACAAATATGAATATGATATTCGATGGTTGCAGTAGTCTTACATCTTTGGATGTTTCTGAATGGGATACAAGCAAAGTGACGGATATGGGAAGGATGTTCAACGGATGTAGTGGGCTTACATCTGTAAATGTTTCTGGGTTTGATACGAGTCAAGTGATAAGTATGGGTTCTATGTTTAATGGTTGCAGTAGCCTTACAGCTTTGGATGTGGGCGGATTTAATACGAGTCAAGTTACGGATTTGGGTACTACATTTGCTGGTTGTAGTAATCTTCAATCTTTGAATATTTCTGGATGGGATACGAGTCGGGCATCATATACTACTGGTATGTTTCGTTCTTGTGATAGATTATCGGAGATTACCCTTGGTGATAAATATAAAACAGCGTCTTCTTCTCGTACTATATTGTTGCCTACCCCACGATCCTCTTTGGATGGGGTTGCGTATACGGGTAAGTGGGTGCGCGAGGATAGAACGTATGGACCATTTACACCGTCTGAACTTATGTCAAATTATGATAATATGACTATGCCTGGTAAGTGGGTGTGGGAACCGAAGCCAACAGATTATACATTACGTTTCAGTTCTGCATCTTATCCTGGTGCTGTTGGCGAAATGGCACAGGTTACAACATCTGCTAAAGCTGATTATCAATTGGCGGCAAACCAATATGCTCTGTATGGATTTGCATTTGATCATTGGGATGATGGGCAGGGGCATATATATGCCGATGAGGGTATTATTCCTGCAAATACATATTCTGTTGGCGATGTGGTCACGTTGAATTTGGTGATGAAGAGACGTGATACGTCGATTCAAATGCAAAACGGGGAGTTTACGTTCTCAATTTTGGGTGATGAAAAAGCGGTATTTATTCCAATTCCTGCAGGGACGAGTTATCAAGTATTTGAAGAAAATCTTCCGGACGATTGGGTGTTAATTGCTCAATCTGATACTACAGGACTTATTATTCCATTGGAAGAAGCAGAAGCTTTGTTCCTTAATAAGTATCAGCCAGATATGGCAACCATTCAGTTTACTGGAAGAAAACTGATGGATGGTCAACCTGCAAAGGCAGATAGTTTCTCGTTTGAGCTTTGGGAAGGGAATGTGTTATTGCAGACGAAGCCTGTGATGGATGGTGGATTCGTGCAGTTTGATATTCTTGAATATAGCAAATCAGATGCGGGATTACATACATATGTAATCAAAGAGTTGGTCGAGGAAGATGATACAATATTGTATGATGGTCACGAAGAGACCATTACGGTGGAAGTTACGTCTGAAGAGGGCGATGATAATGTTACGAGGGTTCATGCCGAAGTAACACATTCAAAAGGAACGTATCCGGATATTGTATTCCAAAACTGGACGAAACCTGGAGAACTGACTTTGAAGAAGTTAGTAGATGACTTGCTTGCTGGTCATGAAAGTGATGAATTCAGGTTTAGAATTACGTTAAAGCAGGAAAATGGATTACCATTGACGGATGAAATAACATATACGATTGAACCATAATGAGATAAAAATGCTCCCTCTCATGATTGTGAGAGGGAGCTGTTTTACGTTTTTGCGGGTTCCGCAATTTTGTTCATTACTCGATGTGGTGTGCCATGCCACCGGGTGAGATGTATGTCCAACCGATGATTTCGGCATTGCCATTCAGGTCAACATATACGTAGAGCAGAATATATTCGACGCCGTTGTCATCAGGTTCTGCCTGCCGTTTTACATGGCAGAAGTAGCAGAAGTTTTCTCCGGCGACGAGCTGGGTACCTATGCATGCAATGGGCGTGATGTTTACATCAGGGATATCGGCTGTGGCGGTGGCAACCATGTTCCCCATCGCATCTGTAATTGTATAGTCATCGTTGATGGTCCATCCTCCAACAATGGGGTCTGATTTGGCTTTAGGCGGTATCAGATTTCCGTTTTCATCAGTCATACTGCCCATCAGAGCCTCCAGGAAAGCGTTGAGATCATCTTCATAGATGTCATCTTCAGCTTCATTTCCATCTTCAGTTATAACAGGTGGCTTCTGATTGGCGATTTCTTTACTGATGTCTTGCAGGATATCATCTGCATATGCGTCAAATGTCATGGCATTAAGCTGATTATATAGTTCTGCCATCTGTTTTGTGAGGTTTTTCAGTTCTTCGTCATTTAATGCGAACTCATACGCCTGTTTTTGGGCGAGCAATTCTGCCATGATTCTCATATTCATTGTGAGACTTTCTACTGTAGTAGACATGGCTGATATTGCTTGCGACGCAAGGTCGAGTTCACGGTATGCCACTGTATCTTCAGCGAAGGCAGTGACACAGGTAATCAGCAAGATAGTTGACAGGAGAACGGCGACAATTCTTTTCATGGGCATCTTCCTTTCATGTGTGAGTTATCAATAACACATAAGGGTTATACTTATGCGTGGTTGATCCTGTTAAGGGTTTTTGTTTTTGGTACTCTCGTTTTTTAAGTATTTTTTGTACATGTTTTGTTTGGTTTTGTTGGGAAGAGGTGTCTATTGTGAGTGGGGTATGTTTTTATGATTTTTGTGAATTTATGTTCAAAAATGAGTAGATTTTTATTGTGTTTTCGGTTATACTATATATGATTATGGTGTCTGTTGGAGGTTGGATGCATTGAGTGTAAGTTTGAAAGGTCTTGACCATGGAAGTCGGAAAAAGTTGAAAAAGTGGCTTCCGTTGTTGGAGAAAGTAAATCAGCTTGGCTCGAAGATGACATTTTTGTCGGATAAAGAGTTGCGAGATTATGCGGATAAATTAAAGCGTCGAGCAACAGAAGAACCATTAAATAATTTGGTGATTGAATCGTTTGCTTTGGTGCGTGAAGCATCGAAGCGAGCCACGGGTTTATATCCGTATGATGTGCAAGTGCTGGGCGGGTTTGCTTTATATTATGGTCATATTGCTGAAATGAATACTGGTGAAGGAAAGACATTGGTGGCGGCTATGCCGTCGTTTACAATGGCTTTGTTAGGTCGTGGTGTTCATGTCGTGACTGTTAATGATTATTTGGCAAAACGTGATGCTGATGACATCGGTCGGATTCATCGTTTTTTGGGGATGAGTGTTGGCTGTGTTTTGCAAGACATGAAGGATGATGAACGTCGGCGTGCGTATGCTTGTGATATTACGTATATCACAAATAGTGAACTGGGATTTGATTATTTGCGTGATAATAAGGTTTATAACCTTAAAGATCGTGTACAACGGGAATTGTTTTATTGTATTATCGACGAAGTCGATTCGGTTTTAATTGATGAATCCAGGACACCGTTAATTATTTCAACTGTGCGTTCTGATACGAAGGATTTGTATGTACGTTGTAATGCGATTGTAGCAGAATTAGTGCGTGGCGATGCACATAAGGAATTATCCAAAATGGATGTTTTGTCTGGTGTGAGACAGCAAGAGAATGGAGATTATATTGTCGATGAGAAGAATCGGACGGTTCATTTAACACCCAGGGGTGTTAAAACGGTCGAGAGACTTTTAGGAATCAACAATTATGCATCTATTGAACATGATAGTCTTCGTCATTATATTCAGATTGCTTTGCAGGCACATGGTCTGTATAAACGAGATGTGGATTATGTGGTTAATAATGGTATAGTGGAAATCGTTGATATTTTCACTGGCCGTATTGCACATGGACGTCGGTTTAGCGATGGTTTGCACCAGGCTTTGGAAGCCAAAGAGGGTGTAAAGATTAGTGATGAATCTGTTGTAGAGGCAACAATTACATATCAAAACTTTTTCAATAAGTATGTTGAGAAGGCTGGGATGACTGGAACGGCACGTAGCTCTGCGAAGGAGTTTGATGTAATTTATCATCTGCAGGTTGTTACGATTCCTCCGAATCGGCCATTGATTCGTAAGGATGAAGCGGATTATGTTTATTTGACAAAAGATGCAAAACGGCGTGCTGTTTTGAAGATGATTGTTGAGTGTCACAAGAAGGGACAGCCGGTGTTGGTTGGTACAACCACTATTGAAGAGTCTGAAATTTTTTCGGAATTACTGAAGAAAAAGCATATTCCACATAATGTTTTGAATGCGAAGAATTATGCCGTGGAGGCAAATATTATTGCTACAGCCGGTGAATTTGGACAAGTTACGATTGCTACAAATATGGCTGGACGTGGTACAGACATTAAACTGACGGATGCATCTCGTGCAGCAGGCGGTTTGTTCGTGATTGGTACTGAACGTCATGAGGCTCGGCGGATAGACAATCAGTTGCGTGGGCGGAGCGGTCGTCAGGGCGATCCTGGTCGTTCGCGGTTTTGTTTGTCGCTTGAAGATGATGTAACGCGACTTTTTGGGGCGGAACGCACCATTGCTATGTTGCGTGGTTTGGGTGCAAAAGAAAACGAACCAATTGTGCATCATGCGGTGCATAAGTTAATTGAAAATGCACAAAAGAAAATCGAAGATAATTACTTTAGCGTGCGAAAGTCTCTTTTAGACTTTGATTTGGTGAATAATGAGCAACGTGAATTGATTTATGCCCAACGAAATACTATTTTGAATGGTGGAAATCCGGATAGATTTATGTCACGTTTAGTAGATCAGGTAGCAGTGCAGTTGGTTAATAATTATTTCGATGGACCGCGTGATGCTTGGCAAATGGATGGATTTTTGGCTGAGTGGCATAGCATTTTCGGCGATACGTTTACGTTATCTACTGATAAAGAAGTTATGTATCGGCGTGCCATGGATGTGGCTCATGATGCTTATCGGAAGAAGATGGATAAATATGCGTTATTGTCTGAACTTCGGGATATGGAACGGTATGTGATTCTAACGGCAATAGATGGATGTTGGTTACAACATTTGGCATATTTAGATCATTTGAGGCAAGGTATTCAATTTTATGCGTATGGACAACAGGATCCTGTTTTGGTTTACAAGGATAAAGCATATACAGGTTTTGAAGCTTTGTTAAATGCGATTGCCTTCAATGCTGTGTGTTTCTTCTTTGAGATTCAGCCTGGTGATAATCCGGAAGTGTATCAATCATCTAATTTGTCTCGGACGCCGGAGGAGTTACTGAAGGTGGATCCTTTTGAGGTTTCTGAAGAAGAAATTTTGTTGCATCAACAGGAAGTAGAGTCGAAAGATGAGTCGTTAGATGGTCAGGTGTCTAATGAAGTTTCCAATGATTCGGAAGGACAGATGGATGAGTCATCTGTTACTTTGGAGACTGAAGATAAGTCAGATATGAGTAATGATTTTGAATCAGAAACAGACGAATCCGGGAACTTATTGGACGAAAATGACGTCAATGAAGATGAAGCTAATGTGGGTGTTACGGATGAGGAGAATGAAGATGATGAGTCGTCCGAATTGATGGGTCAAGAATTGTTAGATAGCAAGGCCGAAATTGACGATAAAGGCTGATATTCATTGATTTTCGAGCCTTATTATGGTATACTTTTCGATGTGACGAATCCGGGATGGATTCGAATGGAAGGAGGCCATGTTGATATGGTAAAAAAGGTGTTTTCTTCTGTATTAGCAATTGTAATGTTGTTTCTTTGTGTGCCTATGGTTGCCCAGGCTTTGCCTGAAGATATCGTATTAGAGCAACATGGGGCAGATGGTGATACGTCCAACACTGCATCCGATTATTGGGTCGGTGGTAATGAAGTGTGGACGGATAAATCTGTTTTTGATAATGGCGACGGTTCCATGAATGTTGTAATTAGTGTACAGGCTCGGCAGGTCAATGGAGATCCAGACGGTGAACCTGTTGGAGCCGTTATTGATGGTAGTTTGACAGTAAATGATTCTTTGGGGAATGGATTTTCGTTCGGGGATTCCATTTCAGTAAGTATGGGTGAAACCTATACTTATAGTTTGTCTGGCGGTTGGAGCAGTGCGGAACCGGATGGTGTTTCGGTTTCCGTGAGCGGAAATAATTTGTCGGTGAATATTGATGGCTCTGCTTTGCTGACCGCCGGTGGAACTGCAAGTATTTCTTATGTTGCAAACTTATCTGCAACCGAGGCTGGCACTTATTATGTAAGTGACGGATGCGTGGTTATGGCGACCGGTGCGATGGCAGATAGGTCTGATATTTTTACCAAGACGGATGACGTTGTAAAAGATGGAAATTCAGCGTGTGAAGTCGAAATCAGTGGTGGTAGATTGACTTCAACCTTGGGTAATAACGGTTATGTGACGATATCGAAGGTTGTGTATTACACGGATAGTTATGAATATTCGGGGGATTATCCTTCGGATGTTATGAGTACCCTTCCAAGTGGTGGAACCTCTTATGTAGCAGGTTCTACTGCTGTCGCAGTTGCTCCATCTGCAAGTAGTGTTCGTGGTGAACGGGATGGATTGGCTGGTACTTGGCTTTTTGATGGTTGGGATGCCAATGAAAAGCCTGTTAATGGTGATGTTGTGTTTGTCGGAACGTGGTCATTTGATCCGGATCCGATTGCATATCATGAATTTTATGAATATACTGGTGTTACGGATGAAAATGTGTTAGTGACACTGCCTGATAGAAGTGAGGCATACTATAATGGAAATACTGTAACTCCAGCTATGCCATCTGCTGAAGTTGTTATGACTGATGATGGCACATATATTTTCAACGGGTGGTCTCCTGAATCCGTGATTATCAGCGATGGTGATGCCAAATTTGTTGGTAGCTGGTTATTTGAGCCAAAGCCAGAACCAGAACCCGAACCAGAACCGACAGTGATTCATGTGATCTATGAATATACGGGCGTTACAGCTGATGAGGTTTTGAGAACGCTTCCGTCAGATAATACGGAGTATACTGACGGTGCAGATATTACAGCCATTCTGCCTAATCCGGCGATAATTGAAACTGATGCCGGTGTTTGGACATTTGATGGCTGGACTCGCACTGATGGAGAAAATGTAGTATTTACTGGCACATGGACGTTTACAGCAAAGGTTGCACCGGAACCTGAACCGGAACCTGTGGTTGCAATGTGGCATGTGGTTTATCAATATGATGGTGTGACGGATGAAGCCGTGTTGGCGACGTTGCCAAGAGATGATACGGAGTATGATTCGTTTGAATCATTGATGGCATCACATCCTGTTACAGTCAGCCCTGCTTCTGTGGTAACAGATGAGGGTACATGGATGTTTGATGCGTGGAGTCGTGTAGACGGAGAAAATATTGTTACGTTCACTGGTACTTGGACATTTGTGGAGAAACAGGTTGAAGAACCTGTTGAACCAGAACCAACGGCGACTTATACTGTACAGTATGAGTATTCGGATGTTCAGGATGCTGATGTTTTAGCTACGTTGCCGTCGGATTCTAAAACTTATTCTTCTGTGGATGCCATTAGTGCTATTGATCCTATGGTAAATCCTGTTGTGACAACAACTGGATCTTGGTCATTTAATGGTTGGACGCAATGGGTTGAAGATACTGTTGTAAAGTTCATTGGTACATGGACATTTACGGCAAAAACAGAGGAGCCACCGGTAGAGGAGCCACCAACTGGTATTCGTGTGGTATATCAATATAGTGGCGTAACAGATGATGCGGTGTTAGCTACGCTGCCTGTTGATAATACTGAATATGCGTCTTTAGATGCTGTGCAATCTGTTGCTCCGTCCGTGATTCGCGTTACGACGGATGCGGGCATTTGGGATTTCGATGGATGGACTCGTTCAGATGGCGAAAATGTTGTGACATTTGTAGGCTCTTGGGTATTTACGGAAAATACAAGTCCGGATCCAGAGAGTCCGAAGACGTATCATGTTGTATATCAGTATGCTGATGTTACAGATAGTGCTGTATTAGCTACGTTGCCTGTGGATGAGAGCGACTATGAGGCTGGTGAATTAATTTTACCGGCGACTCCTACAGCGATGAGTGTTGAGACGGCAAGTGGTACGTGGACATTTAGTTGTTGGGACGTTGATTCCATTTTGATTGAAGATAGCGATGCTATTTTCACCGGTACATGGTCTTTCCAGGCGAAGCCTGCTCCTGCAGAAGTGCATTATGTTATTTACACATATGCTGATGTGACAGATTCTGAAGTTTGGCGTACACTTCCTGAAGATGAAACAGCATATGAGGTTTCTGCACAAATCAATGCGATGCAACCGACCACAACAGAAGTTGTGACTTCAACGGGTACGTGGACGTTTGTTGGTTGGGATGCTGATGCTAAAGTGATGGATCATGAGGATTTGACGTTTGTTGGAACATGGCAGTTTACTCCTAATGGGAGCGAACAAGAAAATCCTCCGGTAAATCCGGATCAACCACCAGTTACTGGTAAATATCATGTATCGTATAGTTATAAAGATGTAACGGATGTTGATGTGTTGGAGACGTTGCCTGTTGATACGGATGAATATACTTCGGGTACTTCTGTTGTTCCAGAAAGTCCATCATCTACATTGATTATTCAAGATGCAGGTATGTGGTCATTTAGCGGTTGGGACGCCAATATGAAGATTATTGGTAATGAAGATATTCAATTTATTGGAAGTTGGTCATTTATTGCCAACGAGCCTGAATATCAAGTGGTTTATCAGTATTTGAATGCTGATTCTCTGCCTGCTGATGTAAGACATACGTTGCCTTCAGATTCACATCGTTATAAAGCAGGCACAACGGTGGTTGCTTTGATGCCTTCTGCGGATAGTGTTCAAGTCGGTGATGATTTGTGGCAATTTGGTGGTTGGAATAGTGATAGTCAACAAGTAGTTGATTCAGATATTGTGTTCATTGGTTCTTGGAGTATTTATGTCGAACCTGAACCTGAACCACAGCCAGATCCAGAGCCTGAACCTGAACCAGATCCGGAACCACAGCCACAACCGGATCCTGATGTAACATATTATGGTGTACATTATATGTATTCTGGTTCTGTGGGTGAAGCTGTATTGGCAACATTACCGGATATTATTGGCGCTTATAAGAACGGGGATCATGTAACGCCCGTTGCACCAAAGGCGACAGAAGTTGCCGTGAGTGGAGGTAAGTGGGTTTTCGTTGGCTGGGATGCCACCGAAAAAATTGTCGATAATAGTGATGTTACCTTCTATGGCGAATGGTCGTTTGTATCTGTGGTAGCACATTTTACGGAACATTATGAATATGAAGGCGTGACGGATCCAGATGTGCTGGAGACGTTACCACAGGGTGGAAATGCTTATGAAAATGGTGTACAGGTATTTCCTGTGAATCCAAGTTCTGAAATTGTAATTACAGATGCTGGTACGTGGTCGTTTATCGGTTGGACGCCAACTGTGGCTACCATTAAAAATGGCGATGTTACTTTCTATGGAAAGTGGGATTTTGTAGCTAAAGAAATTCCGACTTACAGTGAGGAATATCAGTATGCTGATGTTACTGATGAGGCTGTTTTAGCGACATTGCCAACACGGGAAGGTAAGTATTATGCGGGCGATTCTGTAATCCCTGCACAACCTTCTGCGACTGTGGTTGAGACGGAAGATGGAATTTATACGTTTGCGGGATGGGATGTTGCGTCTCGTGTTGTAACGGATCGTAATGTGGTGTTTACTGGCACATGGACATTTGAGCCTAAAGAACATCCGACTAAATATTCAGAAGAATATGCATATGCAAATGTGGATGAACCATTGGTTGTCGCAACGTTGCCAACTCGGGCAGAGTGGTATGATATTGGTGTATTAGTGATTCCTGCGGATCCATCAGCAACAATCATCAGCACGGACAAGGGTACTTGGACGTTTAATGGCTGGGATGTTGCGGGTCGCGTTGTGATTGATAAGAATGTAGTGTTCGTTGGTACGTGGACGTTTAAGGCAAAAGAGGAAGAGCCTGTTCCTCCGCCAACGGTGTATTATGAAGAGTCTTATCAATATGAGGGTGAGTTACCAGATGAAGTAATGGCAACATTGCCATTGCGAGCAGGTTCATATGTTCCTGGGGATGTAGTAGTTCCGGCTATGCCGAGTGCTACAACAGTGACTTTGGCTCATGGTGTGTGGACATTTGTTGGATGGAATGTCGAATCATTTACGATTGTAGATTCAGACGTTGCATTTGTTGGAACGTGGTCATTTACTGAACAGGAGCTTCCTCCGGAACCACCTGTGACCTATTATGCTGAACACTATGAGTATGATAAAGAATATCCTGAAGATATTATGGCTACCTTACCTACTCGTCATGGTAAGTATTTAGAGGGTGATGAAGTGGAAGCTGCTACACCTTCTGTTACATCCATCACAGGTACGAAGGACGGAGTAGATGGTACTTGGACCTTTGGCGGATGGGATGCATCCAAGAAGGTTGTTGGTAAAGAGGATATTACATTTATCGGTACATGGAGCTTTACTCCAAGTGGATCTCATCAGAGATATACAGAGTTCTATAAGTATGATATGGAATATCCGCCAGCGGTTATGACTACGTTGCCGTTAAGTGCTCGGATGTTTGAAAATGGAACGGTTGTTATTCCTGCCAATCCGACAGCGAGCCTGATTGAAGGCGAATTAGATGGGAAGATTGGCGTATGGAAGTTTAACGGCTGGGATGAGGAGCAGAAGATTGTCAATAATGCCGCTGTCATCTTTGTAGGTAGTTGGACATTTGAACCTGAAGCTTCTTATTTGACGGATGTTAAGTTAAGTGTTGTATGGATTGATGATAATAATGCAACTGGTATTCGTCCTGAAAGTGTACCTGTGAAACTGTTGAGTGATGGTGAAGAACTGTTAAGTGTTGACTTAACAAGTGCTCAAGGCTATCAGGCAGTCTTTGAAGGATTACCGGCAAAGAAAGATAATGTATATATTGATTATTCTGTAGTTCAGGCTACACCGGATGGATATACATTATCATTGTCAGTCAAATATGTTGAATCTACGTTGGATAAGCCTGGTTCTATTGAGTTTATTATGACAAACACAATAGCAGATCAAGGCATTGCTCTTCCGGAGACAGGTTCAATGAATGCAATTTGGCTGATGTTGGGTGGCATGTTATTGGTTGGTGTTGGAATTTTAGTATTCCGACCCAAACGTAAACATGAATAAATTATAGGAGGTTTCAAGTTATGAAACGGTATCTTGTGTTCCTGTTTGCAATCCTTATGGTGATGGTGTCTCTTCCTTTGGTGGCTGGGGCGGCAGACAGTAAGGCTGTCTCTGTGACGTTGGAGACTGTTGATATTGCCACAGGAAAGGCTTTGGGTAATGTTTGTCTGGACATTTGGAAGGTTACTCGGGAGGAAAATGGTTCAACGTCAGAGTGTATTAAAGACGGTGTAAAGACAAATGCTAAAGGCATCGTAAAAGTAAAGTTGCCTTTAACGAACGCAAACACGAAATATGAGGTTCATATTTCAGGTGCCCCAAAGGGTTATACAGATTGGTGTACAGCGAAGACTTTTACAGTCCAGAAGGCGAAGACAGTAAAAGTCAGTTTAACTCCTATGTTTTCATGCAAGATGAAGGTTGTAGATAAACAGGGTAATCCTGTTGTTGGTGCCACGGTAAATATTTGTGAATCGGCTGCCAAGACAGGTAAAGATGGTGTTGCGATTGTAAAGAATGTTTCTTATGGCAAGCGTAATGTGCGGATTACTGTTTCTGAAGGTAAACGTACCTACATCGTTTATGATAAGCAACTGTCTTTAAAGGGTAAGCCTGGAAAGACAGTCAGCAAATCACTTTCTATTAAGGCACGCAAGAATTGGCAGGAATTGATTATCCACTTGGTGGAAAAGAAGCCAATTATCTATCTGTATAGTAAGATGCCACAAGCAGTCAATGTTTGTCTGGAAAAACCGGAGAATCTGGTTTACAGCTATCCGCTGTATAATGAGGATACTGGCTGGAACGTTTTCATTCGTGGTGATGGTCTGCTTACTGATCAAGATACCGGTCGTTCTTTATATAGCTTGTATTGGGAAGGGTGGAACAATGACCGAGCGATTTCCGATTCGGGCTTTGTGGTTCCCGGAGACAATACAGCCGAGTTCTTGGAAGAAAAGCTGGCCATCCTGGGTTTGACAGACAGGGAGGCAGAGGAGTTCATTATTTATTGGCTCCCGCAGATGCAGGCTAACGAATATAATTATATTCGGTTTGATACGGCAGAAGAAATCGAAGATGTGATGCCGTTGGTAATTAACCCGGCACCGGATGCTGTCATTCGTGTGTGGATGAGTTTTACAGGATTAGAAGAGCCAATCGATATTCCGGAGCAGGCACTTGTTCCTGTAGATCGTGATGCATATGCAGAACTGAATTTCTATGCTGTTGAATGGGGCGGAAGCGAGTTCTGAATTGATATGTAAATTAATACACCCGGATATTCCGGGTGTATTTTATTTGGTGCGGTGCTCTTCCATTATTTGAGATATTGTATTATACTGCATATAGATGGGAGCATCTGAAGTTTTTGGAGAAAGGTGAGTGAGCAGTTATGCCCGGACCAAGTAGTTTATTAAAGAAGCCACAGTATCAGGAGATTTTTGAGAAAGGCACTCAAGCTGGATTTTGTATTTTGATGGCAAATCAGTATTTTGGAGCGAATGCATCGACTGGTCAGATAGATCCACAGCGTCCGCAGTTGGAACAGACGATGACAACTCCGTATACTTTTAGGGATCAGCCTGTTATCGGTTATACTGTGACTGATTTGAGTTCAAAGAATAGTCCTGTGCGGGGAGAGTCTTTGCGTCCAACGGTTACGCATGAGTTTTATGTAATGCCTGAAGGGCGTGAAGAGCCAATGAATGTGGATGCTATCATTGAATCTGGTGAAAAATTTACGGATAAGAATACAGGAAAATCTGTGAATATGCCGGATGCAATGAAGGAAATGGGTGAATTTGCATCGGCCGCGTCTGAATATCCGCATGTATTTACGCCTGATGAATACATGGAGGCTCGTAGTTATATGAATGGTCGGCTTGGTCTACCGATGCCAACTGCTGACGATTATGTTGATTATTTGAATAATATGTCAGCACAGCTGGAACAGCGTATTCCGATTGTTGGAGCTGTCACGAAGCCTGCGGATATGGTTCGTTTCCGTGAAGTGGTTGGTTTTCCTGAAGATTTAGTCGAAAAGGGTGCAACTACCCCCGGAAATGACTATGGCGAATAAGAATTTCATTCATAAATGAATGTTTTTACTTGAATTTTGCAAGTCTGTGTGTTATACTCCTAGCGGGATGTTTTACTCACAGACTTTTTTCGATATTGGAGGATGAGGATATGTCTAAAAAGAAACCAATTTCATCTGTTGAAGAGGCAGATCAGAAGCTGGCTGAATTATTGAAGCAGGCTGAAGAAGTAAAGAATATTAAAGCTGCGTTGATTAAGGAATCACGGTCGTTTGTGGGCGATGTGGCAGTCACTGTTTTGAAGAGTGTGCCTACCACAAAAGACGGATGTAAGAATTACTTTTCCGCTGTCCGCAGTTTGATTGAACGTCATGCAGATGAGTTCAATGCATTACAGAATGGCGGTGGCAAGGTGTCTCTTGAAAAGCCAGCTCGTGTGGAGTCTGGAAATCATAGGTTGCCAAATGATGCTACACCAATTTCTGTTCCGGTTGACGCACCTGCGGATGCGGAAGCCGGTGAGTAATGTATGGCAAAGCAGAAGTTTTATGCTGTAAAGACAGGCAGGACTCCTGGCATTTATTTCAATTGGAGCGATTGTAACCAGCAGGTGAATGGTTTTCCACAGGCTGAATACAAAAGTTTTGGCAATGTGACTGACGCCCTCAGTTATATTGAAGGTCTTGAAAGTCCGCAGGACAGTATGCCGCAGACTGATAAGGATGCGGCACCACCAAAGGATGTTCCGGATGGTCCATATGCTTTTGTAGATGGATCATTTAATGAAAAGACTGGAACATACGGTTATGGTGGTTTCTTGGATGTGAACGGTCGTCGGTATCCAGTGATGGGTTCCGGCAATGAAGCTGAATTGTCTGCGATGCGAAATGTTGCTGGCGAGATTGCAGGTTCTATGGCTGCTGTGAGGAAAGCAGAAGAACTTGGGCTTCGGGAGATTACCATGTTATATGATTACCGTGGTATCGAAGAATGGGCAACAGGTGGTTGGAAAACGAACAATCCAGCAACGCAGGCTTATAAGGATTTTATGAATCCGAGTCAGCGAAAGGTTCACGTAATTTTTGAAAAGGTTGCTGCACATACGGGTATTGAAGGAAATGAAATGGCAGATGTGATGGCAAAAAATTCTGTTGGTATTCCATTGACGAAGTCACAACAAAAGTTGTTTGACCAAGCAATGAATATAGGCACGAGGGAAGGAATTCCTGGAGTGTCGGTCGAGTCGGCAAATACTGAAGAACCAGAGATGGGATCTTAAGATTAGAGGGATGGTGTGTAATGAATGAACTGAAGTGTCCGCATTGTGGGCAGGTATTCACAATTGATGAATCGCAATATGATGCGATTGCGTCTCAAGTGCGAAATGCGGAGTTCCAAAAGTCGGTCAGTCGGGAAGTTCAGGCTATGAAAACGGCTCTTGAAGCCCAGCATCAGGTTGCCATGCAATCTGCTATTTCAACTGTGAAATCGCAGGCTCAAGCAAGTGAGCAGAGCTTGCGAACGCAGGTAGCAAATAATCAGGCGGAGATTGCTCGCTTGAATGGCGAGTTGAAGCTGGCCGGGCAGAAGCAAGAGTATGCGGTGCTGGAAGCACGGAATCAGGAGAAGGCTGCAAGTGCTGGTCAAATTCGGGATTTGCAGACTGAATTGAATTATTATAAAGATCTGAAAACGAAGATGAGTACCAAGATGATTGGTGAATCGTTGGAGCAACATTGTTTGAATGAGTTCAATAGGTTGCGCCCGTTGGCATTTCCGAATGCTTATTTTGAAAAGGATAATGCCGTATCACCTACGGGGTCTAAAGGCGACTTTATCTTCCGTGAGTTTATTGACGGTATTCCGCTGTTATCCATTATGTTTGAGATGAAGAATGAAATGGATACTACTGCGACGAAGCATCGGAATGAAGATTTCTATAAGGAATTGGATAAGGATCGTAGAGAAAAGAATTGTGAATATGCCATTTTGGTATCTATGCTGGAAGCAGATAATGATTATTTCAATGATGGCATTGTAGATGTTTCTCATCGATATCCGAAGATGTATGTCATTCGTCCTCAATTCTTTATTCCGATTATTTCAATCCTTCGTAACGCTGCGTTTAACGCCATGGATTCCAGGCGTGAGTTAAAGCGTATGCAGGATATGAATGTAGATGTTGTTCAATTTGAACAAAACCTGTTGGCATTTAAGGATAGTGTCGGTAAGAATTATGATTTAGTGACACGGAAGTTCACCGATGCCATTGGTGAGATTGATAAGACGATTGATCATCTACAGAAGGTGAAAGAGAATCTTGTTTCGTCCGAACGGAATATGCGTTTGTTGACGGAGAAGACGGACGATTTGAGTATTCAAAAGCTGACCAAGAATGCACCTGCTGTGCGTGCAATGTTTGAGTCTCGTCCGACTACGTTGCCTCCGAATACTTAATTTGTATCACAATGATTGTACGATATACTGTGAAACCTGTGTTTCGCTATACGTATCGTCCATTGGGTCGTAAGAGGCGTGATAGTGGTTTTTCTGTCACGTTGTTTGAAGATTCCACTGTGAGATTTTGTGCATATGATGTATATGGATTCATCATTCAAGACTATTTATTTTCGGTTGTTCATGATGTCTTGATATGGTATCGCCAGTTAATGGCAGATAATCATGGCATTCTGGTTCGGAAGATGCCAGATATGGTTGCACAAAAGAGTCACTCGTTTGGATGTGTTTTTGGTTTCGAAGGATTTGACCCAATTTATATTGTTGGATTGGACGAATTTCTTCAAATATCGGACAATGATGCTACAGGATTTATTGCAAAGAGAATTTTTATGTTGTTTGAAAGCGTGTCGAATTTGTTGTTGGCTTCTGGACTGTATATGTCCATGGATCAGTTTGTTTGGTTTCCGCACGCTGTGATTTTGCAGAAATCTGATGTCAACGCTATTTGTGGATATAAAGTGAGTGATATTTAGGCACTCACTTTATTTTTTGTTTGCATTATATCAATTTTTTGATATGATGAGGACGAAGAGGGATGTTCTTCGTATGAGATGCAAAGGAAGGGGCGTATAAATATGGCAGACGAAGTAAAGAATGAGGTTCCTGTACAGCCAGTAGTTGCAACACCTGCAGTTGAAGGTTCAAGTGGTGGTGCGTCTTTGAGTGATACATTAAACAATATTGTTGCTGATGAGACGGCTGATGATAAAGATCAGAAGGAAATCTTGAGTCATATGGCTGAAGATAGTGCAGACTATCGTGAGGCTATGAAAGATGTAACGCATGAGGATACATATTTTGCAGCATCGGTAGGAGACCATCAGGTTGCATACGATGGTGTTCTCGGTCATTTTACTTTTGATGATCGGCAGTTTGTACTTGCAAAGTTAGAGCGTCCGGCCGATGAATATGGACCGGCAAGTGAACAGCATATTCTGAAGTATATCGGTGAGGAAACTGACGGAAAGAAGATTGAGATTCCGGAAGGTCTTCGTGATTTAACGATGACGTTTGCGGGAACGAACATTGAGTCAGCCCCAAGGATTCCGCAGGGTGTTGAATATGGCACTTGTGCATTTATGGATTGTCATAATTTGAAGGATGCGAAGATTGAGCTTCCCCCGACGTTGAAAAACACGGCTTGCATGTTTGCAAATTGTGAGAATCTGGTCAATCCACCTCGGAGGATTCCTGGATCCATTCAGAATGCTGACTATATGTTCTTCGGTGATGCTTCTATGAAGCGGACACCGGATGTACGTAATGGTGTTCAGTCTATGAACGGGATGTTTGTGGATTGTAAGAATCTGAAAGATGCTCCGTCTGTTCCGAAGAGTGTTCGTCAGTCGAAGGACGTGACGTTGAATTGTACTGGGATTGACGCCGAGAAGTCTCGGCAAGCTCAAGAGCAGTATGAAAAAGGACGGGAGAAGCTCGAAAAGAAATTGAGTCGTAAGACTATTGGTCAGCATATGGGCTCGGCTTTGTCCGGTGCCATTCAGTACCATTATATGCGGAAGTTAGGTTATGGATTAATCGGTAGTGCCCTTCAGGTGCATAAATTGCGTGAGAATAACATGCTGGGTCGTAATTTCCGCGATGGTATTGCAACCATTGGTATTTTCCATGGTGGCATGGTAGGACAGGCGTTATCTCGTGGTTTGCAGAATTCTTCTATGAAGAAGGAGGCTCGGCGTGAGGAACGTCATCGTGAAGCTCTTGCACAGTTTGATCGTGCACATGAAGCCTTTGCACCATTGCATGATGCTGGTTCTGCTTTGAACCGGAAGTTAACGAAGTTGGCTTCCAATGGTAGCAAAGATGTGCGGAATGGTGTTTATGAACGTTTCCCGAAGATGGAGACCATCCAGCAGGAGCAGTATATTGCGACTCGTGGTTTTGTTGGACCAATCGAAGCACAGATGGACTTGTTGCGTGAGAACTCTTCGAGTTTGGATGCCCAGAGCAAGAAGGGCTTTGCTAATTGGTTCAAGGAGCAGTTGAATCGCCAGGCATTCTACTTTACCGAGTGTGAACATGAGATTAATACGAATCCGAATTTGTCGGATCGTCGGCGTGAAGCGTCTCGTAATGGTTTAGAGGAAGCTAAACCGATGATGATGGAGCCGTTGGTTGAATCGATGAAGCAGGCTCAACGGGACTATCAGTTGTTCAATGAAGGTGATCAGCTGGATATTGACCGTGTCATGAAGAAGCTTGGTTTGGAATCTGTCTTTAAGACAGAGGAGCAACAACATCAGCATTCGTTGAATAATGAGTTTGCGGGCGGATATCGGTTGAGTCCTCTGGAGGTTCGTCAGCCAAAAGCTGATCGTGAAGCGACTGCTGAACAGCCTGTAGCACCGAAACAGGATGTGCCTGCTGCAGAAACTGCACCGAAGGTAGAAGATGCACCAAAGACGGAGAATACTCCAAAGCCTGTAAAGGCTGTTGATTTAGGTCCTACAGTGGTGAATGGCGTGCCGTTGGGTCAACCAACAAACGCACCTGTTCCGCAGGTAGCTTCTAGTGATATTGGACCTTTCACGAAGCCTGAAGGATGGAGTTCTAAAATCTTCACTGCTAAACATGAAGAACGTGTTCGTCAAGCAGAGGAGATTTCCAGTGGAATTAAGACTGATGGCGGTAAGGATAAGGATAAGAATGGGCCGGAGTTTTAATTAGAAAGACGGTGATATAAAATGGCAGGAAAGACGTTAGAAGAGTCTTGGAAGAGCCAGCCTTGGACAAGTAGTGACGATGGAGATTTCGAAGAATATCGAAATCGAAAAGGTAAGGTTCTTCCAGGATATAATCCTACGGATCCTTATGAGTCTGCAAATCGTAGTGCTCGCTATTTGAGTGAGCAATCAAATGCGACAGCACAGATGGAGGAGCAGGCTGAAACGGAGTTTGAAAAGGCTGCAACTGAAGAGAAGCGTCTGAAGCCAATGGCTGAAGACGAACCTCAATATGCAGACGAAGCGAATCCTGAATTAGCAGGTATGGATCAATTGGAGCCTGTTGATGATGACCCTGAAGTTGCTACGCAACGTCGGAAGCGTTTAGCGGTGGCTCAACAGAAGAGTGCAGATTTAGAGCAGTTGCATAAGGAACTGAATGAGAAGCTTGATGCCGCTTTAGTTGCAGAAGAGCAAAGGTCTAAATCGTTGTATCAGATTGAGAATACCAAGAAGAATACAATGGATTATGCTCGTGATGTTTACGGCGACGAAGCAGATCTGGATTATATTTCTAATTCTGCCAATGGAGCAAAATATGAGGCTTCGAAACCTTCTAAACAGCTGATGAAGGATGTTAAAGAGAAGGTTGAAGAGATTCAGGAGGAATCCAAGAAGGTCAATATGTTGACTCCTTCCGGAGAGGTTCGTGAGATGGATCCGGACGTAGCTGATGCGATGGTTGCATATACCGGGAAGTCACATGATGGTTTGTTGGAGAAGGCGGCTGCTGGTTTGACAGCTGGAATTGATGAGCTGACACAACAAACGGAAGCAAACGATCGTAAAGCTGAAAATAAGTATGAGAATTTTGAATTCACTCGTGATGAGGAAGCAAAATTAAAGGCTTTGCAAGAGAAGATTGCTGAAAATGATAAAGAGGCTCAACGGTTTGAAGAGATTGCTCCGGAATCTATGTCCCAGGAGGAATATAATGAATTCAATCGTGAGCGTCGTTTCCGTGCATATGGTGATCCGAGTCGGAACGTTGATTTCCAATACGTGATGACCAAAGAAGGCGTTTATGAATGGAATGGGCGGCCATTACCATCGGCGATGTCTTCTCCCACGATGGTTCGTGAGATGGAGAAGCAGGGTCAGTATGAAGGACCTGAAGTTGGTTAAACATGATTCCTTTGAACAGGTGGTTCTGCCACCTGTTTTTTATTGAATTTTTATCACGGTGAGCGAAATGTTGATATATGTGTTAAAATTTGTTATAATATATATGTTGGTTGCCAAAGTGTTTTGGAAACCATCAATGTGATAAATAAAGGAGAAGATGAACTATGTTTAATCGTGTTGGTTCAAAGCTGAAGTCATTGGCTGAAGCGGTTAGTTTTTTGGGCATTTGTGCTTCTATCATATAGGGCGAATTTGTGATTGAAGAAGGAATTTATCGTGGAATGGTCCATGGGCCGACCCTTCTGAGAGGTCTCGGCATTGCGGTTGGCGGAAGTTTGGCCGCTTGGATTATTGCCCTGTTCATTTATGGTTTCGGTCAGTTGATTGATAATACTGCTAATATTCCGCAACCACCAAAGAGCCGTCTGTGCAGTGGTTTGGCTGTGAAGAATGCTCCTGCTGATGCAAAGCCTGCGGAGGAAGTTGCGGAAGCGAAAGAGGAAGAAGCTCCTGCTTCGGAGGAAGAAGCAAAAGAGTAATTGATACTTGTCTCCCATGAGCCACAAAAAAATGTGGCTCTTTTTATTTGATAAAAAATATAAAAGTATGGTATACTATATTCGAAGATATATTTTTCTTCATATAGAATGGGAGTGTGAAATGGATATGGCGAGGCAATTAAAGGATTCACGTAGTGTTTGTATCAAGATGGATGAACGGATAGCACAGCGTCTTGATGAGTTTGTGAACAAGACCGGTCTTTCTAAGACCGCAACGATTGAAAAATCGGTGCAGTTTTTCCTGGATCGCTATGAAAAGACAGGGAAGATTGACGTATGTGCAGGAGAGCAAGATTAAGTAAGACATCAAAGTGGATTTTAATTTTGTCGTGCGTCACAATTTTTCTTTTGTTTGGGGTTCCGCGAATTTTTTTATTGGATGTCAGCATGGTGAGCGGTAGCTCTATGGATGACATATTAAAAAATGGGGATATTGTGGTAGCCAGAAAGGTGGCTATAGATCATCTATCTCGTGGAGCAATTGTGACGGTTCAGCGACGTGGGTCTTCATCTAATATTGTGAAGCGAATTATTGGGCTTCCAACGGAGACCATAGATATCGATGAACATGGATTAATTTATATTGATGGCGAACTGATTTCAGACGAGTATCAGGTATATATGGACGATAAGGTCACTTATCCATATACCCATTTGGTGCTTGGCGAGGATGAATATTTTATTATTGGTGATAATCGTCAGAATAGTCATGATAGTCGATATTTTGGAGCAATCCATCTTGATGAAATTCGGAATGTAATTTTCCTGCGAGTATTTCCATTTTTAATTTGTTAAAAAGGGGTGAAATGGCAACATGGAAGATAAGACGAACAAGACGCCGTCATCCGAGAATGCTCGTTTAAAAACGATTATTATTTGCACGGTATTATTGTTTATTCTGATTGTGGCGATTGTGGGCGGAAGTATTCCTGTCCTTCTGCTGATGGCAGTATTGTGTTATGTTTGGTTTTCAGGAAAAAAGCAGTTTGGTAAGAAACTTACTGATTTGGTAGATGAGGATCTGAAGGATGATGATGAACCTGATTCTTTAACCAAACAAGCAGAAACAGCAAAGGTTGTTGTGGAGTCGAAAACGTCCGAAAGCTTTGCTAAAGAGACACAGAAGAAAGGCAAAGCATCTTTTGATGATTTCATGTTAAGTCGGTTTGGTTTGTCCAAAGCTGATGTGAGGTCAGCGACGGATAAAGATAAAACGGAAGATGCTGGACCCACAAGTGATGATTTGTATGATGCAGATCAATATGAGTCCGTCAATGAGGATTTGTCGGATACGGATCCGAATGTTTTGACGGTGAATGGGCGTAAAACGAAGTTTAGACATAAGGATAATCCGTTTGAAATGTAAGAGGAGAATATGTCATGCGGGCGTGTGTGTATGGGGCTGGGTCTTTAGGCACAGTGTTAGGTGCCTATATTAGTAAGGCAGGTGTGCCGATCGATTTAATTAATCGAAATGAGGAGCATGTGAGGGTTCTGAATGAACAGGGAGCCAAAATTACTGGAACAGTGAATTTTGTGCGACCGGTGACGGCGCTACTTCCTGCACAGATGACTGGTCAATATGATATTATTTTCTTATTGACGAAGCAATTATATAACGATGATGTGGCACAGTTTTTACGTGCCTATTTATCGCCCCTTGGCATAGTAGTGTGTTTGCAAAACGGAATTCCAGAGCCTGGCTTGATTGAGGATTTAGGAATCAATCATGTGTTAGGTTGTGTGGTGGAATGGTGTGCCACCATGACGGAGCCTGGTTGTTGTGAGGTAACGAGCAGACCAGAGAACATGGCATTTCACATGGGTATTAATACCCATGTGAGCGAGAGTGTGCGAAGCGAAGCGATTCGACTGTTAGCCCTCATGTGTCCCGTCATTATGGAAGCAGATTTGAATGACATTCGTTGGTCAAAGTTGTTGATTCATGCAACGTTCTCCGGATTAGGGACGGTGATTGGCGGAACATTCGGAGATGTTGTGAAGGATAAGCATGTGCGAAAGATTGCTGTTCGTTGCATGAAGGAGATCATTGATGTCGGACATGCATCTGGTGCAAATTTTGCGCCAATCCAAGGCAAAAATATCGTTCCGTTATTTGATTATGATAATCCTATGAAGCAACAAATCGTGGAAATGCTGTTACCGTTTGTAATGCGGAAATATTTTAAGATTGAACCATCGATGTTGCAAGATGTGAGGCATAATAAACGGTGCGAAGTGAGAGCCATCAATGGTATTATTTGTGAGTATGGTCGCAAATATGGCGTGAGAACGCCGATTAATGATGGTATCGAACATTTGCTTATTCAGATGGAAAAGCATGAGGTTCCGATCATGCACGACAATTATCGAGTGCTTCAGGATCGGTACTGAAAAATAATAGGTAGAATTTTACCTATAAATTCATCTGCACAATTTCGGTTGCAGATGAATTTTTTTGTGTGCAAAAATAGCTCGGCATGTACAATCTGGTTGTTACTTTTTAAAATCAAAAAGATGACAAAAAAGATGACAAAACCCGCAAAGCGTTGAAATTACTGGATTTTCGATGTCATCTTTTTGAAATCCAAAAAGATGACAAAAAAGATGACACTTTCATTTATAATGTAAAATATGGTAAGATTTCTTACCATGTGTATTTTTGTCACTTTTAAAAAGTGACATTTTGGAAAAATCGAAAAATCGTTGAAAAATAAGGGCTGGAGGTATGTTCTAAAAGGCGTTATATATATTTTGTCATCTTTTTTAAAAATAAAAAATGACGCCCTTTTTGCCGTAGAATGGGGGCTTTAGAACATTTTGTCATCTTTGTATAACTTTTTTTTCAGTCATTGTATGATAATTTTTTGATGGGCATCTTTTTGGTGTAGGAATAACACACATAACCCTTATTCTGTAAGGGTTTTGGGGTTGTAGGGGATAAATCCCCTATTTTGTCATTTTATGTTATTTATAAAAGGTTTTGAAAAAAAGTTATACAAACATGACACGTTTCCAGAAAGTACATGTTTGCCTTTTTTCGAACCTTTTTTGGGATCTATTTTTTTCTGCAGAATGCCTTGCACTTTTATGTAGAAATCTATATAATTATATTATTATGACACAGTGAATGTTCGTTCTGTGTTTGTGATAGATTTTGCCATAGTTTGTTGTAACGATATGGATGCGTCCTATATGGGAGGAGTATTGAAATGGCTGACTTCAGGTTTTATTGTGAGAAGCATAATGCGGTTTATACGTGCATGCGAAATAAGAAGGGACATTATGTGTTAGTGTGTCGTCAATGTATTGAAGAGTCTGGTAAGAAAGATCAGTTTTCATCTCCTGTGGCATATGTCGATGCACCAGATCTGGTGCAGCAAAATGAACGGAAGAATGATGCAGAGGAGATGAAATAATGTCACGTTGGCAAGTATATGCAGAAGAAATCAATAATGCCTTAAGCGGTCGGTTTACGCTGGTGCATGGAAGTTCAAAATATATCGAATATGGGTATCAGCATCGTGATGCTCTGTATGAAGATAAAAAGATGTTTTATATGGAGGTCACCGCTGATAGGCGGTGTCGGAGTGCAAATGTAGTTCGCATTTGGAGTGAGACACGGAAGGATGGAATTCATAAGAAGCTGTTTGATTTGCCGTCTGTTCCGCTGCAATATGTTGGTGCAATATTTGATGCCTGGTTAGATCATGTAAATGATTTAGTTTTTTCTGATGCTGGTTTGACGAAGGATCAGTATCAAGAATTTGATCAGGTGATGCACGAGGTTTATAGCAATGTGGTTTTGAAGCCAATGTTAGCCAAGGATTTATCGATTACAGTTGATAATCCGGGTGCATGGTCGTTTGATTATGATAAATCCACATATGCTACTCGGGCAATTTATAAGCTGGATGTATCTTCAGCATTGTCTGTTCGTCGCTGGCGTATGCCTGGTGTGACGAAGTCATGCTATTTGGTGTCGATTACGATTCCGGTGAATCGGAAGTTGTCTTCTTTCCGTTTTCCGTTGATTCGTCCGGAATATTTGAAAGAGTTCTGTGACTGTGTCATCTATGTTTGTGAACATGAGATGCGTCGAGTTGGAACCATGGATGAACAGGTATTCACTCGGTGCGGTTTTCCGGCTGGAGATCAGTATATGCGGTTTAGGTTGAGACTGAAGTCAGTTATAAATCGGTATCAGACGGCTTATGGCTATAAAATGCACTATCCGCAGTTGCCACAGTAAGTTTTAAGGATTTTATCCCGTCCTTTTGGGACGGGATTTTGTTTTGATAAATGAATACAAATGTGGTAAAATATTATTATTCGGAGCGTTGCTCTGTTTGGTTTGGAGGTTTTGCCGAATGAAACGGAAGTTGTTTGCGGTTTGTGCAGTATTAGCAATATGTATTTGCGTTTTAGCCTGTTCTTATGCCATGGCAGATGGTGTGCATCATACAGTGACATTTCATGGGGGTAATGATGGCATATTTGTTAATGGTACATCGGAAAATGTTTTGTCATATGGAGAGCCAACTGGTGGATTGACTACGAAGTATTCACATACGCCAAACCTTGATGACTATGGTAATAAAGCGTCTAATTATAGTAATCGTTTAGAGTTAAACGAAGTTGTGACGATTCCTGGGGCAACGTCTCTCCATGTTGTCATCACCTATGGTGGTGAATCAATGAGTTGTGACTGGGTATGCATGTGGATGGGAAGTCATTCGAATTATACGGCATCCAGCAATTATAGTAGTTCTGTTACCGGTCGGTTAGGTGGTGGTAATCATACATATGCCTCCAATACGAAGACATACGATGTTGTAGGCGATACTGTGACCTTTGGTTTTCGTTCAGATGGTAGCGGATATGGAGATGGTTACGGTTATTATGCCGTTATTACTTATGATGCCACAAGTTCGGAGCTTTTGAGCGGTGAATATCAAGATGTGTCTGTGGCAGATTTAAATACTGTTTTTTCCCATTGGGTGGTTGGATCAGCCGATAGTGAGACAGTGTTTGACGTATCTACCCTTTCGAAGATTATGGAAGATACAGATGTTTATGCAATTTATCGTCCGGCACATCATGCCATTACATTCCATACAGGGAGTGGAGGCGCTTTTGCTGATAGTAGCACTACGAATTTAGTGAAGTATGCTATGCCACAGGAACCGGTTGTGTGTTATGCACATACACCTAATATCGCAGATGATGGCACACAAAATGGTGTATATGCAAATTCATATAGTA
>JAEEGL012977478.1_pt1 | contig 52840 bp, 40 predicted proteins | sample 9134231 | NCBI WGS metagenome assembly JAEEGL01 (sample SAMN16246548, study PRJNA631951) | gut metagenome | biome: gut microbiome; feature: rumen; material: fiber-attached | host: Bos | place: Iran: Karaj | collected 2018-10 | reverse complement strand
TGCGCGGAGGACTGGAAAAAAGCCTTTTGGCGCACGAAAACAGCGAATATGTGCGCGAGGGACAAGAAAAAGGCCCTTTGGCGCACGAAAACAGCGAATATGTGCGCGAGGGACAAGAAAAAGGACCCATTGGCGCACGAAAACGGCGAATTTGTGCGCGGAGGACGGAAAAAGGGACCCCTTGGCGCACGAAAAAGGCAAATTTGTGCGCGGAGGACTGGAAAAAGGCCCTTTGGCGCACGAAAAAGGCAAATTTGTGCGCGGAGGACTGAGAAATGTCCTTCTGCGCACAAGATGGCGACCCTAAAAAGGGACTAATATGCTAGATTTGATTTGTAATACCCGGATCGAGAGGCATCGATCCCAGACGACAATGGAGACGTCGATCCCGTCTAGAGAATTACTTCGAAGTTCTCCGCCTCATCGGAGCCCTTGACCAGCTCATAGTATCCGGGGATGACGCGGCCGGCGCTCTTGTGGAGGTCGCGGCGCTCCGCGGTCATGCTGATCACGCGCCCGTCGGGCGTGATCGAGATGTACGCGTCGCGGAACTGCATCGTCACATCCTTACCCTTGGCCGTGGCGCTGAACCTGTAGTCGTAGTATGCGACATTATCGAGGATAGCCGCATGGGCCTTGCCAAGGCTGTCGAGCCCCTGGAGGATCCTGAGGTCATTCATGTAACTTTCAGACTTGATAGAAGCATTCTTCTTCTTGCCCTCCTGCATGTACTTGAGAAGGAACTCGCTGTCAGCGTCGCGCTTGAGGGTGAAAGCCTTCTTGCGGCGGTCCAGTTCGGTGCGGAAAGTCGTAGAATCAATCTTTTCCACTTTCGTAATCTCCACGCCAGTGAAATCCTGTAACATGTTGTCCATGATCTCGGAAGTGATCGCTTCGCGGACGGGATCGGACGTCTTGCCTCCGCAGGAGAAGAGCAGAAGCAGGGAAACGAAGCAGATTGAAGCTTTCTTCATAAAAATGCGGTTGAAAACAAAAAAACCCGCTGTCTCCAGCAGGTCTCTGGTACTGGGTAGGAGAATCGAACTCCTATTGCAAGATTGAGAATCTTGAGTACTAACCGTTATACGAACCCAGCATAGTGGTTTGGGAATGCAAAGTTAGGTAAATTTTTCATTCCTCCAAATTTTTTCTGCATATTTGCACATTATATAACAACCGAGCTCAATATGTCACTCATTAAATCCATCTCGGGCATCCGCGGAACCATCGGCGGCCCCGCCGGCGAAGGCCTCACCCCCATCGATATCGTAAAGTTCACATACGCATACTGTGCCAAGCTGCGCGAACGCCGGCCGCATGCAGACGGCTCGCGGTACAAGGTCGTGGTCGGAAAGGACGCCCGTCTTAGCGGGGAGATGGTGGAGCAGCTTGTCTGCGGCACCCTCGTAGCTTGCGGCGTTGACGTGGTCAAGGCCGGCTACGCCTCCACTCCCACCACTGAGATGGCCGTCGTCTTCGCAAAAGCCGACGGCGGCATCATCCTCACCGCATCGCACAACCCCCGTCAGTGGAACGCCCTCAAGCTCCTCAACGAGAAAGGCGAATTCCTGAACGCGGCTGAGGGACAGGCCATCCTGGACTGCGCGGAGAGCGGGGAGTTCGACTTCGCTCCGGTAGACGAATTGGGACATATCACCGAGCACGACTTCACCGACGAGCACATCCAGGCCGTCATCGACCTCAAGGCGGTCGATGAGGAGGCTGTCAGTGCGGCCGGTTTCAAGGTGGTGCTCGACCCCGTCAATTCCGTCGGCGCCATCGTCATGAAGCGCCTTCTGGAACGCATGGGCGTCGAATGCATCATGATCAACGGCATCCCTGACGGGAACTTCGCCCACAATCCGGAGCCCCTGCCCCAGAACCTCACCGATCTCAGCGAGACTGTGGTCCGCGAGCATGCCGACCTGGGTATCTCTGTCGACCCTGACGTTGACAGACTGGCTTTCATCTGCGAGAACGGCGAGCCTTTCGTCGAAGAATATACGCTTGTCAGCGTGGCGGAGTATCTCTTCGCCAAAGCTGAGAAACTCGCTGAGATACAAGGGATTTCCCTCGAGGAGGCTACGGCTCCTTATAAGCCGGTAGCAGTCTCCAACCTCTCATCTTCCCGCGCCCTGCGCGATGTCGCCGAGCAGCATGGCGGCCGCTATGTGGCGGCGGCTGTCGGCGAGGTCAACGTCACGACAAAGATGCATGAGGAGAATGCGCTGATCGGAGGCGAGGGCAACGGTGGAGTCATCTATCCCGCCAGTCACTTCGGCCGTGATGCCATGGTCGGCGTTGGACTGTTCCTCAGCAACCTGGCTTACAAGAAGATGAAGGTCTCCGAACTGAAGAAGACCTATCCCCCTTATTTCATCGCCAAGAACAAGATCTCGCTGTCTGACAAGGCCCTCATCGACCGGATACTCTCCCAGATGAAGGAGGTCTTCAAGGACGAGCGCATCAATGACATCGACGGCGTCAAGATCGACTTCGAAGCCGAACGCCAGTGGGTCCACCTGCGCCGCTCCAACACCGAGCCCATCATACGCATATATGCCGAGGCCCAGACGCAGGAGGCCGCCGAGGCCCTTGCCGCGCGCGTCATCAGCATTGCCGAAGGCATCATCAAGGGATAGGCGATGTTCTCTTTCAGGACCACGAGACTGGAGGACCAGCTGGACAAGGCCCTCATCGACGGGAAGGTGGCATGCTTCTGCACCCAGAACTGCTGGGATACCGCTTCCGGGCGGTACATGTTTGACATCTTCCGTGAGAGGGGCAACCTCGTTCGGGTTTTCAGCCCTTCCGACGCCGAGCTGAGCCCGGATACGGAGCACATTCCATTCAGGCGCGAAGACCTCGAAGACCTCAACGCCATCGTGGTCGAGATCCAGGACGCTGGTGCGAGATATTTCAACTACACGCGCGATGTTTTCCACCTCATGACCGTGCTCCTCGAGATGGAGGACGGAGAGGACTATCCCTCTGTGCCGTCCCTTTATGTCGTGGACCACGACAACCCTGCAGGCAGGGTCGTGGAAGGTTCCATGCCCGTTGTCGACAACGAGCCCTGGGTGCCGAAGATCGCGCACCGTCACGGTTTGACCCTCGGAGAGCTTTGCCACCTGTACTACAATGAGATAGGCGCCCGTTTCCCGCTCCATATCATATCCGCCCGCGCGACGGACATCAACAGGGTGCTGATGCCGTGGACCATCGCCCCCGCCTCGGACATTCCCGGCATGTTCACATGCTACATGTACAGCGGCGGCGGCCTCTGGAACGGCACCAACATCACTCCGGGCATAGGAACGGCGCGCCCGTACGAGTACTTCGGCGCCCCGTTCATCGTGCCCGGGACCTTGGACTCCCCTCCCTCTCCGGAGGGAGTCATGATGCGTCCCTGCACCTTCAAGCCTTCCGCAGGCTTGTACCGGGGGGAGAAATGCTCCGGATACCAGATCATCCTTGAGCCCGGAACGGAATACCATTCCTTGCTACATACAGTACAGCTTATCCGCTATTTCAAGGACCGCTACTCACAGTTCGCCCTCCGGGACGACTTCTTCTCCAAGCTCGCGGATCCAGTCATTGCCGAGTACATCAAGGGAGGCATTACCTTCGACATCGTACAGGAGCACGTCAAGCTAGAGGAACAGAAATGGATACGGAAAGCCAAGCGCTACGTCCTCTATGACGGACAGCCGTATCGCATTAAGTAAATAATAGTTGGAATTTGCGAAAATAATTCATACCTTTGCGGTCCGTTTGAACGAAACAGTTAATTTTACGTAAAATGAAAAAAGGAATCCATCCCGAAACCTACCGTCTTGTAGCTTTCAAGGATATGTCCAACGAAGATGTATTCATCACCCGCTCCTGCGTCAATACCAAGGAGACCATCGAGATCGAGGGTGTTGAGTATCCTCTTGTGAAGGTTGAGATTTCCAACACCTCTCATCCCTTCTACACCGGCAAGGTCAAGATCGTTGACACCGCCGGTCGCGTTGACCAGTTCTACCAGAGATACAAGAGCAGGAAGAAATAAGCGTTTCTTTCTACAAGATAGGCAAAATAAAGTCACGGCAAGGCCGTGACTTTATTTTTTTATTGAGTATATTTGTAAGACTGTGTCGTGAAATAAATAACAAGTCAACATAACGATGAAAACCAAAACCAAGATTATCACCATCAGCAGCGTCGTGCTGGTCCTGGCGCTCGCAGCATTCGTCTTCTTCCGCTTCTATTTCGTATTCGGAGAAGGAGTGAAGGCCGGGCAGCTCAACCAGGTCATGTACAAGGGCTACATCTTCAAGACTTACGAAGGAAGGCTCATCCAGTCGGGTTTCAAGGGTCAGAAAGGCACCAACAGCATCCAGTCCAACGAGTTCAACTTCTCGGTAGTGGACAAGGCGGTGGCCGACTCGCTCATGCGTTGCAGCGGCAAGACCGTCGAACTGCACTACAGGGAGTATCTCGGAGCCCTGCCCTGGAGGGGTATGGAGAAGTATATAGTGGATCAGATCATTTCCGTACGCGAGGGTGACAATGGTACTACCGTCATTCCGATAGCCACGGAGACAGCGGAAGTTTTGCAATGAAAAAGAAACTGATCGCCGCTTTTGCGGTCCTTTGCGCCCTGTCGCTGAGCCTCGGGGCGCAAACCGTCATTGACACCCACCCGGCACAGGATGCCGGCAAGGATTTCACGATGAAGGATGTAACCGTCTCAAGGACGGGGTCTCCTGCATCCTTCTCAGCCCAGTGGGTGGATGCCGGCAAATACCTGTTCCGCGACTCCGACGGGGTTAAGGTTTCGACCATAGCCGGAGAGATAAGCGACTACGAGCCCGAGACGGACGAGACCCGCAGGGCCGTTCCCCGCGGCGCAGCGAACGTCACCCCCAGCGGCAAGGGAGCATACGCCTTCACCCAGGGGCACAGCCTCTACTGCATCACCCCGCAGGGCGTCAGGCTCACCGTGGCGGAGAGCCCCAGCGACCAGATCACCTTCGGCCAGAGCGTCAGCCGCAACGAGTTCGGCATCGGCGAGGGCATCTACTGGTCCCCTTCGGGGCGCAGGATAGCCTTCTACCGCAAGGACGAGTCGCGCGTGACCGATTTCCCGATACTCGACATCAAGACCCGCACTGGCGAACTCGTCACTTTCAAGTACCCTATGAACGGCATGGCCTCCGAGCACGTCACGCTTGGAGTCTATGACATCGAGAAAGGCACGACCGTCTATATGAAAGTCACGGATTTCGATGACGAGAGGTATCTCACCAACATCAGCTGGAGTCCCGACGACCGCTACGTCTTCATCCAGGTCCTGGACAGGCCCCAGCATCACATGCACCTGAACATGTACGACGCTTCCACCGGAGCCTTCGTCCGCAACATCCTGAATGAGGAGAACGACGCCTGGGTGGAGCCGTACGCCCACCTCCACTTCATCGAAGGCACATACCAGTTCATCTACAGCACTGACAACCGCGACGGCTACAAGAACCTCTATCTCTGCGATACGCTCGGAACGGTGCGCCGCCTGGTGGATACCGACGCCGAAATATCATACGTAACCAACGACGGCCGCTTCGTGTACTACAACTCCGCGGAGGTTTCGCCCGTCGAGAGCCATCTCTTCAAGGTGGAGATTCGCCAGAACCGCAAGCAGGAGCTTGCCAAGGCGCGCATCGGTGCGCCCCAGCGCCTGACCGATGCGCGCGGCTGGCACAGCGTCTCGCTCTCGCCCGACCGCAAGCATTTCATCGACAGTTACAGCAGCTTCAATGTCCCCCGCGTTGTCGACCTGCGCTCCACCGACGGAAAGCTCGTGCGCAATCTCTTCACCGCCGGAAACCCTCTCGAGGGCTACCGCACGGGAGAGGTGCGCCTCGGCACGGTCAAGAGCGCCGACGGGTTGTACGACAACTACTACAGGATGTTCCTCCCTGCAGGATTCGACCCGTCCAAGAAATATCCCGTAGTGCTCTACGTCTATGGAGGTCCTCATTCCCAGATGGTTACCGACACATGGCTAGGCAGCGTCAGGATGTGGGAGATGCTTATGGCACAGCGCGGATACATCGTGTACGTGCAGGACAACCGCGGCACCGAGCACCGCGGTGCGGCCTTCGAGAAGGCCATCAACCGCCAGTGCGGCCAGGCCGAGATGGCCGACCAGATGGTCGGCATAAACTGGCTGCGCAGCCTGCCCTACGTCGACGCCTCCCGCATCGGCGTCCACGGCTGGAGTTACGGCGGATTCATGACCATCTCGCTGATCACCAATTATCCTGACGTGTTCAAGGTCGGCGTGGCCGGAGGGCCCGTCATCGACTGGAAGTGGTACGAGGTGATGTACGGCGAGCGCTACATGGACAATCCCGACACCAATCCCGAAGGTTTCGAGAAGACTTCGCTCATCAACAAAGCGAAAGACCTTAAGGGCAAGCTCCTCATCTGCCAGGGCGCCATCGACAACACCGTGGTCTGGGAGCACTCCCTCAGTTTCATCCAGGAGTGTATCGAGAACAACGTACAGGTGGACTATTTCCCCTATCCCGTCTCCGAGCATAACGTGGCGGGAGCATGGCGCGAGCATCTCATGCAGAAAGTAACGAACTATTTTGAAGACTATCTATGAAACGGACTTTAACCCTGGCGGCCTGCATGCTCTTATGCATAGCCGCCACCGCCCAGAAGAAAGTGCTCGACCACAGCGTCTATGACGGATGGCAGAGCACGACTGCGCCGACCATCACCGATGACGGCCGCATCATGACCTATCAGATCACTCCCCAGCAGGGCGATGCCGAGCTGGTGATCGTCGAGACGGCCACAGGCCGCGAGCTGCGCGTGGAGCGCGGCGGAGCCGCCTCCGTCTCGCGCGACGGCCGCTGGGCCGTCTTCACCATCAAAGCCCCTTATGCCGCCACACGCCAGGGCCGCATAGACAAGAAAAAAGCCGACGAGATGCCCAAGGACAGCCTCGGAATCGTAGACCTCAACTCCCTGACCCTGCGCAAGATAGCCAACGTAAGCACTTTCAGGTCAAGTCTTGAGAGGCGCAATCTCGTGGCCTTCCAGACCGAGTGGAAGAAAGAGGTTCCCGACACCGTCAAACCCGCTCCGAAAGCTGAGAACATCACGGTCATCCTCGACCTGGGCTCCCAACGCAGCGACACCCTGCGCAATGTCGACAAATACGCCTTCGACCGCTTCGGTGACAGGCTTGCCGTCGTGTTCAAGAAAGACAAGAAGGACTCCCTTACGAAGGACGAGGTCGCCCTATTCAAACTTCCCGACATGAGCCGCAAGACCCTCTCCGAGGGCAAGAAATACTATTCTACACCCACATTCAACGATCCGGGCGACAAACTTGTATTCCTGGCTTCTGCCGACTCCAATGCCACCGGCAACAAACACTGCTCGGTCATACTTTACGAGGAACTCATCCAGGGCAAGGGCCGCAAGGCCACCCTCGTGGAGAATGTCGAGGAGCTCATCCCGCAGGATTACAGCCTCGACGGCGGACTCTGCGTGACGGAGAACGCCTCTCCCTCGTTCTCCAGGAACTCTTCGCGCGTCCTGCTCGGAGTGGCTGAGTGCCTGCCTCCGAAAGACACCACCATCGTGGACTTCGAGACGGCGCAACTCGATATCTGGGCGTACGACATCTACATGACTCCGCCCATCCAGAAGGCCCGCGCTTCCCAGCTCAGGACCGCTACATACGAGTCCGTCATCAACTTGGGAACAAACCGTCACCGCATCGTCCGCCTCAACCACGAACTCACCGCCAGCGTCAGTTATTTCGATGGAGCCGAGGGCCAGTGGGCAGTCGTACGCGACAACAAACCCTACCAGATCAGTTCCACCTGGGACAGCAACAGTTTCCAGGACATCTATCTGGTGGACATGAATACCGGCGAAAGCAAATGCCTGTTCAAGCAGCTGAACGGATCTGCCAGCATCTCGCCTGCGGGCAAGTATCTCTATTGGTTCAGCGACGATGACCTCGGTTGGCACACCTACCGCATGGCGGACGGTGTCAGCGTCAACGTCACCGCTGCGGCCGGGGTGCCTTTCTATGACGACGAGGACGACCACCCCGCCCCGCCGCCGTCCGTAGACCGTCCCCACTGGATGGATAACGACGAGGCCTTCCTGCTCTCCGACAAGTACGACATCTGGAAGATCCAGCCCGACGGAAAGTATGCCGTCAACATGACCGAAGGCAAGGGCCGCAGCGGCAATCTCCAGCTATCCTACGCCAACTACGTCCGCAGCGACATACCTGCCGCGCTTTCGCGTGTCGGAGTGACCAAGACCATCGGGAAGAAGGAGGAGATATTCCTCACCGTCTTCGACCGCACCACCAAGGAGAACGGCGTTGCCACCATCTCCGCAGATAAACCGGGACTCAAGAGTTGCTTTGCCGGCAAGTACTCCCTGAGCAGCATTGCCAAGGCCAAGGATACAGACTTATTCGTCTATCGCAAAGGCGATTACAAGAACTCCCCCGATGTCTATACCACCACCGACCGCTGGGCTTCGGAGAAGAAATGGTCCGCCATCAATCCCCAGCAGGCCGAGTACAACTGGGCCGACAAGCGCCTGGTCCATTGGAAAGCCTACGACGGCACGCCCCTCGACGGCATACTCCTGACCCCGGAGAATCTCGATCCGACGAAGAAGTATCCGATGATCATCTACTTCTATGAGAAGAACTCCGAGACCCTGTACAACTATGTCGCTCCCGCTCCGAGCCGTTCTACGGTCAATCTCACGTTCTTTGCCAGCCGCGGGTACGTAGTGTTCGTCCCGGACATCGTCTATGTGGACGGCCATCCCGGTGAGAGCGCCTACAACTGCATCTGCTCGGGCGCCGAAGCGATGTGCGAGCAGTTCCCGTTCATCGACAAGGACAAGATGGCCATCCAGGGACAGAGCTGGGGAGGCTATCAGACGGCATATCTCGTGACGCGCACCAATATGTTCGCCGCGGCCGGGGCCGGAGCCCCTGTCGGCAACATGACCAGCGCGTACGGCGGCATACGCTGGGAGTCCGGAATGGTCCGCGCGATGCAGTACGAGCACGGCCAGAGCCGCATCGGAAAGTCCCTCTGGGACGAGGGCGGCCTGGACCTCTACATCGAGAATTCTCCCATCTTCCATACCCAGAACGTCACTACCCCTGTGCTCATCATGCACAATGACAATGACGGAGCGGTTCCGTGGTATCAGGGCATCGAGTTCTTCATGGCACTGCGCCGTTTCGGTCATCCCGCGTGGCTGCTGGAGTACAACAACGAAGCCCACAATCTCGGAGAGAGGCGCAACGCCAAGGACCTCTCTGTCCGCCTGCAGCAGTTCTTCGACCACTATCTGAAGGGCGATCCTATGCCCGCCTGGATGAAGACCGGAGTGCCCACGGCCCGCAAGGGAGAGTATTTCGGATTCGAACTTACTGAAGATTAAAGCATTATGAAAGAATACATCGAACAGAACAAGGAGCGTTTCTACGAGGAACTCTTTTCGCTCCTGCGTATCCCCTCCATCAGCGCCAAGGCTGAGCACAAGGAAGACATGCGGCGCTGCGCCGAGCGTCTTGCAGTACTACTGATGGAGGCCGGGGCGGACTTCGCCGAGGTCTCGCCGTCCGACGGCAATCCCGTCGTGTACGGCGAGAAGATCGTCGACCCGGCCCTCAAGACCGTGCTGGTCTACGGCCACTATGACGTACAGCCGCCGGAGCCGCTGGAGAAGTGGCGCACAGCCCCCTTCGAGCCCGTCATACATGACGGGGCCATCTGGGGTCGCGGCGCCAACGACGACAAGGGCCAGCTCTTCATGCACGTCAAGGCTTTCGAGTACCTGGTCTGCACCGGACAGCTCCGCCACAACGTCAAGTTCATGTTCGAGGGCGAAGAGGAGATTGGCAGCCCCAATCTCCCCAAATGGATCAAGGCCAATAAAAAACGCCTTGCAGCGGATGTCTGCCTGGTCTCCGATACGACGATGATCTCCGAGAAGGTCCCGTCCATCAACTGCGGAATGCGCGGCCTCTCGTACCTCGAGGTCAAGGTCGTCGGCCCCAACAAGGACCTCCATTCCGGCCATTACGGCGGAGCAGTGGCCAACCCCATCAACGTCCTTTGCGAGATGATCGCAACACTCCATGACGCCGACGGACGCGTGAACATACCGGGATTCTACGACAAGGTCGTAGAGCTCTCGCGGGCAGACCGCAAGATGCTGGCCCGCGCTCCTTTCGACCTCAAGGAGTACAAGGAGTTCCTGGACATCAAGGACATACGCGGAGAGAAGGGATATACCACACTGGAGCGTACCGGCATCCGCCCGTGCCTGGACGTCTGCGGCATCTGGGGCGGCTACACCGGCGAGGGCGCCAAGACGGTCCTCCCGTCCGAAGCCCACGCCAAGATATCCATGCGCCTGGTCCCCGACCAGCAGAGCGGCGAGATCACCAAACTGTTCGCCAGGCATTTCAAGTCCATCGCTCCCAAGTGCGTCAAGGTCGAGGTCAAGGAGTGCGAAGGCGGCGACGGCTTCCTGATCCCCATCAGTTCCGAGGCCTACAAGGCCGCCGCGCGCGCCATGACCGAGGTCTACGGCATCGAGCCTGTCCCCTCGCGCGGCGGCGGCAGCATCGCGGTCCTCGCCGAGGTCCAGAAGATCCTCGGCATCGACCCGCTGCTGATGGGCTTCGGCCTCGAGCGCGACACCATCCACTCCCCCAACGAGAGCTACCTGCTGCGGCAGTTCTTCGCCGGAATGGAGTCCATCGCACTCTTCTACAAGTATTATTAAAAAGAATCCTGCGGAAATCCGCAGGATTCTTTCTTATATCTGATTCTCGAGTTTGGACTTGGCGTAGTCGAGGGTGAGATGGAATGACTTCTTGCCGGATGACGGGGCTTCGTACATGGCGTCATTCATGATCTGCTCGCAGATGCTGCGAAGGCCTCGGGCGCCGAGTTTGTTCTTGATCGAGGTGTCGACGATGAGGTCCAGAACCTCAGGGTCGATGACGAGTTTGATGCCGTCGATCTCGAATATCTTCTCGTACTGCCTCAGGATAGCGTTCTTGGGCTCGGTAAGGATCCGTTTCAAAGTGTCGCGGTCAAGGGCGTCAAGGTAAGTGATGACGGGCAGGCGGCCGATGATTTCGGGGATGAGACCGTAGCCGCGCAGATCCATGGCGGAGACGTACTGAAGGAGATTATCCTTGTCGATGCGTTGCTTGCCCTGGGCGCTGAAGCCGATGACCTGAGTGTTGAGGCGCTGAGCTATGCGGCGTTCAATGCCCTCGAAGGCACCTCCGCAAATGAAGAGGATGTTCTCGGTATTGACGTGGACGAAGTCCTGCTCGGGATGCTTGCGTCCGCCCTTCGGTGGTACGTTGACGACATTGCCCTCGAGGAGCTTGAGCATGGCCTGCTGGACACCCTCACCTGAAACATCGCGCGTGATGGAAGGATTGTCGCTCTTGCGGGCTATCTTGTCAATCTCGTCGATGAAGACGATGCCGCGCTCGGCCTTCTTTACGTCATAATCCGACTCCTGAAGGAGCCTGGTAAGTATGCTTTCCACATCCTCGCCCACATAGCCGGCCTCGGTGAGAACCGTGGCGTCGACTATGGTGAACGGGACGTCCAGCATCTTGGCTATAGTCCTGGCCATCAAAGTCTTACCAGTGCCGGTAGGGCCGACCATCAGGATGTTGGACTTCTCGAGTTCGACTCCGTCGTCGGGTTTTTCCACGAGGTTGTGGTTGATACGTTTGTAATGGTTGTAGACGGCGACGGAGAGGAGTTTCTTTGCGCGGTCCTGACCGATGACATACTGGTCGAGATACTCCTTGATGGCCTTGGGTTTCTGAAGTTCGCCCACTTGGATGGCTGGAGCCTCCTGCTCATGCTTGTGCTCCAACTCGGAGACGTAGTCGGCTGCCATCTTGGCGCAGTCGGCGCAGATGTAGCCGTCGATGCCGCTGAGCAGCAGCGCGACTTCGTCCTCGCCGCGGCCGCAGAAGCAGCAGTGACGGCCCTGGCCGCCATTCTTTTTCGAACCGGCCATGCCTATTTCTTTTTACGGGTGAGGATATCGTCGACCATGCCATACTCCTTGGCCTCCTGGGCGGTCATCCAGAAGTCGCGGTCGGCATCGGCGAAGACCCTGTCATAAGGCTGACCGGTGTGTTCGGCGATGATGCCGACAAGTTCGGCACGGCACTTTTCAATCTCCTTGGCGGCGATGAGGATGTCGCTGGCCTGGCCCTTGGCGCCTCCGAGGGGCTGATGGATAAGCACCTTGGAGTGTGGCAGCGCCGAGCGCTTGCCGGGCGCGCCGGCGCACAGCAGCACGGCGCCCATGGACGCGGCCTGGCCGGTGCAGATGGTCGCCACGTCGGGCTCGACCAGCTGCATAGTATCATAGATGCCGAGGCCGCTGCTCACCTGACCTCCGGGAGTGTTCAGGTAAAGCGAGATGTCGGCCGTCGGGTCGGTGGATGCCAGGAACAGCAGCTGCGCCTGGATGATGTTGGCGACATCGTCGTCAATCGGCACGCCAAGGAAGATGATGCGGTCCATCATAAGGCGGCTGAAAACGTCCATCGACGCGACATTAAGCTTGCGCTCCTCGATGATCGTAGGGTTGATGTACGAGTCGTATGCCGACTCGAAGCGGTGCAGGGTCATGGAGCTGATCCCACGCTCCATCCTCGCATATTTGTCGAATTCTTTCATATCTTAATATACAACTGTCCGACTCAATTCTTTCATCACAATCCAAAATCCTTTCCCTTGTATTCAACAAATTTACACATTTTTCTCCATTCTCCAACCGTCATCCCTTGCCATCCTTTCACTCCCCCCCTGGCACCGCCCCCGCAGTTCCCCGTGCCGGAGCTGTTTTACCGCGACGCATATATCTCGCCCGTCTTATAGGCGTCGTGGCTGGAAATGGGGCGTTTTCGAGTTGTTTCCCTCCGCGACGCCGAAATAACAGGCAATTCTTCGGCGTCGCGTCCGGTCAATAAGGATATCGCAATGCCAGGCAACGTATCAATTGCCCTTCAGTAACGGTCTTCGAGGGGCACCTGTCCTGACGCCGTGCCTGCATTGATCTCACGTCCTCCCAGATGCGGTTTGCCAGAGCATTTCTGGACGAAAGGGACAAACCGTATATCGATACGGGTGAACGTGAACCCTCATATATACTTGGCAGATAGTGCTTGTCTATCAGCGAACATAGTTCAAGATCAGTCATCCGCCGTTTGTCTGCACGGCCCTGTTCATTGACTTTCATCCTCCTGACCTCGTCCGGAGAACCTGCGCCCTCGATCAGCTCCAGCGTTATGACGGGAGAGGACGAGTTCTCTTCACGCTGTTCCAACTCCCACCTGTCATCGGAAACACGGTTCATCTGATAGAGGAAATTACGCGGAGAAAGATAAATCTCTTCCACGTACTTGACATCGACTATATCCTCCCGGAGCAATAGCCCGGAGCGGTCCATCCTGTATGTCGGAGGTATCACCACATGGGACGGCAAATACTTGTATCTTCTTGATTCAGGCAGCAACTGAGTAGTTGAGTACTTCCCCAACTCCCTCTGAAAGATCACATTGACAGAACAATACGGATAACCGAAAGGCGTAGAGGTGATGCCGTGATGCAGGCCTTGCCGCATAATATAACTTAGGCAGGACTGGATATGGTACAAGCCGTCAAGTTCGAGATGCAGGTAATCCTTGAGGCCAAGCCTGCCACGTCTGCCGTATTTTGCATTGAAATAACGCGAATAGGAATACCGGTACTTGCCGATTACGTCGGAATACCGGTCGGTCTGCAAGCCGAAATGTGTATGTGAAGTCATAAACCCGTCAGCAAGGTGACGGCTCTCCGTCTCCAGGACAGCAGACGCATAACAGTTGAAACCGCGGACGAAATCCTCCTCGTCCCTGAACATCACCTCGTCATGGGAGGTGACACAACAATGATAAGTCTTTCGCATAGTGCATCCTCTATTTCTCTACAACCCCAGCATCCATACACGGAAGCATGCAGCTACGATAGTTCAAGTACTGCGAATCTAATCTTTTCGTCGCAGAATAGCAAGCACTCTATCCGCGACGCCGATAAAACGACTACTGTATTGGCGTCGCGGTAGTGTTTCCAAGGATTGGAGGCAATTTCCCTCAGCGACGCATAAGAAACGCCCGTCTTATAAGCGTCGCGGAAAAACCCACAGGAGGAGGTCCAGGAGAGGGAGAAGGGAAGGAAGGAAGGAAGGAAGGAAGAAGGGAGTGAGGGGGAAAGAGGGAAAGAGGGAAAGGGGAAAAGGGGAAGGCGGGGAGGAGGGAAAGGAGGAAGGAATAGAAAAGCCGGGAGAGCGGTGGGCTCACCCGGCTTCAGTCAGGTTTCATGAATGTGAATCAGGTCTCGGGAAAGGAAGCCCTGCCGAGAGACTATTTCAGTTCGCGGAACTTCTCGACGGAGATGGACTTCTTGTCGAAGGAGATGATGTCCTTGACGGCGGCGATGACTTTCTGCTCGGCGACCTGCTCGGAGAGGCGCTCGACCTGCTGGCGGTCGGTGAGCATCTTCTGGGCGGCCTCGTCGATAAAATTGGACGGGACATTGCCCATTCCGTACATCGCATACTGGTAAGCTACATAGCCGTGGGCGGCCTCGCTGAGGTCGTTGCGATCGATCTTGAGATCGAACTTCTTCATCAGGAAGTCGCTGACGAGCTGCCACTTGTAGTCGGCGAGGAATGCGGGGAACTCCTTCTCGATCTCCTCCATGGTGTACTTCTCCTTGTTGATGCTGTAAAGCCAGCGCTTGAGGAAACCTTCGGGAAGATTGATGTCGGCCTTCTTTACCAGATATTCCTTGATGTCCTTTCCAAGGCGGTAATCGCTCTCCTGGCGGTAGTTCTCAGCCAGACGCTCGGCGACTGCCTTCTCGAACTCCTCCTCAGTCTTGACCTTGCCCTCGCCGAAGATACGGTCGAAGGTCTCGGGAGTCGGCTGGGCAGCCTCGAAGTTCTTGATGTTCACCACAGTGGCGTTGAAGACGGGGTTGATGGAGGCGAGGTCTTCCTTCTTGACCTTGAGCAGCGTGGCGCGGTCGCCCTCGCGCTCGAGTGTCTCGTTGATATTGAGCTCAAGCTTGTCGCCGGCCTTGACACCCATAAGGGCGGGCTTGACAGCCTCACTGACATCACGCATGGAGATATAGCCGTTCTCGACGGTCTTGTCGTCATTCTCCATGTCGACGTAGAGGTAAGACTCGGCGGTAGGGGTCTCGACTTCCTGGAGTTCGCCGTACTGCATCAGCATGTTCTTCTTCATCTCCTCCTTGGCAAGGGCGGTGGACTTGATGGTATAGTTGACCACCTTGTCGGAAGAGGAAAGCTCGAAGTCAACCTTCGGAGCAATGCCGAGGTCGAACTTGAACACGAAGTCGTTACCGTCCTTCCACTCGATCTCGGGCTGGTCCTCGCTGGAGAGGGGCTCGCCGATGAAGTTCAGGCCGCTCTCTTCCATATACTTACCGAGTTGCTCGGAGATGATGTCATTGACGGCGTCGCCCAGGCACTGCTCGCCATAGACGCGCTCGATGAGCGATGCGGGCACCATACCCTTGCGGAATCCTTTGAATTCGGCGGTACGGCGGCGTTCGTTCAGTTTCTTCTTCTTGACCGGAGCATAATCCTCTGCTGCGATGTTCAGGGTGAGCTGGACATTCAGGTCGTCAATCTGTTTCTTTTCGATATTCATTGTATGATTGTTTTATTGTTTTCTCAAACGGGCGGCAAAGATAGCCATTAATTCTCAAATAATCAATTCGCTGGCCTCGCTTTCATCTTGGGATAGACCACCCTTTCGTGGTAAAGCTGCGCGAGATAGGATTTGAGGCTCTCCTTGACCATGTTGAGCTCCCGTATGGAGATGGAGGACTCGTCGAACTGTCCGGCGGACATCTTCGCATCCACCATCTTCTCAACGAAGGCCGAGTACTCCTCAGGAGTCGATGCCTTGAGGGTACGCGAAGCGGCTTCGATGGAGTCGCAGAGCATAAGTATCACCTGCTCCTTGGTGAAAGGCTTGACGCCGGGATAATAGAAGTCGGCTGTGTCGTCGGGATCCCCTCCGTCGTTGATATACTTGTTGTAGAAATAGCCCGTGCGGGTGGTACCGTGATGCGTAGCGATGAAATCCTTGATGACCTGCGGCAACTTGTAGCGGTCGGCCAGTTCCAGGCCGTCCTTCACGTGGGCGATGATGTCCCTGGCACTCTGCCGTGCATCGAGGTTGGCGTGATAGCCTGTGGTCGAACCTTCGGCGGGCAGGAGTGCCTCGTTCTCGATGAAGCACTGGGGATTGCTCATCTTGCCGATATCGTGGTAGAGCGCTCCGGCGCGCACCAGCAGGACGTTCGCGCCTATGGAGCGCGCCGCTGCATCGGCCATGGACATGACCTGCAGCGAGTGCTGGAAAGTGCCCGGGGCCTTGGCCTCGAGTTCGCGCAGGAGTTTGTTGCTGGTGTCTCCCAGTTCGGCGAGACGGGAGTTGGAAACCAGGTTGAATATGTTTTCGAACAGGAATACCAGCTGGTAGCCCAGTACGGTCAGGATCGAGCCCAGGAACAGGAACGTGAGGGTCAGGGCGACATTGCCGCTGACGGAGTCTATGAAGCGGAACCCGAAATACGTAACCGCGAGAGCTACGAAGATGATGAGGCCTGTTATGAACTGCTGCCAGCCCTTGTAGAAATACCTGAACGCGAAGATGGCCACGAAGCCCGCGAAAAGGAACATCACGAAGAGCACGACCCCGTAGTGGGTGAAGATCAGCAGGGGCAGCAGGGTGATCATGTAGAGGGCAAGCACCGCCTTGTTGCGGAAGAATGACTGGTGCCAGAGGGCGGGCAGCGTGAAAGGTACAAGGAAAAGGTACAACGGCTGGGTATGGCCCACCAGGAGCGCGCAAACGGTGAAGATCAGGAACACCAGCAGGATGTAACAAACCTTGTTGGGCTCCTGGAGGACCTTGCGGTTGGTGAAATAGACCGCAAAGTAGAGGATGAGCACCAACACCAGGGAGAGCAGGATATTTCCTGCCCACTGCATGGCCCTTGAAGTACCGTAGCCCATATTGTCCTCATACTCGACCTTGTATGAATCGAGCATCTGGGCGATCTCGGGAGTGACTATCTCTCCGTTCGACACTATCAGTTGCCCGGCATTCACAAAGCCCTGGGTAGGCGAGATGAACGTGCCCGATTCGGCATGGACGACCTCTGTCGTCTGCCTGTCGTAGACCAGATTGGGGACTATGAGTTCATATATCGAATTGGCCTTGAAGATGGAGTCGAGGTTGTAGCCCTTGTAGTTGCGGCCGAGCTCGGCTATCAGCTTTGACTTGGCATCGGACAATTTGTAGACCTCGGTGACCGGCATCTTTGTGGCCCGTTTGTCCTTCTGGACGTAGAGGACCTCACGCGAGATGTCGACGGCGTTCTTGTCCACCTTGACGCCCTCATCGGGAACTACGCCCTGGGCGTAGATGTCGCGGATGGCCGATACGATCGCCGGTTTGAGGGCGGCGTCACGGCCAAGAGAAAGGGCCTCCGCAGCCCGGAGGTTCTTGTTCACGACATCCTCGGAATACTTGTAGTAAGGAATGACGCTTGATGCCGACCTGGAACGTTCCTCCTGGATCTGCTCCTCGGTCTTAAGGATCGGGAAGTCGAACTGGGCATAAAGTGTCTCATAATTCCACTCCGACCCCCGCTTGTACTCATATCCGAACTTCGGGCTAGTCGGCAGGATCAGTACAAGGATGAAGAAAAGGACTATGAACGGTAGCCAGACCTTCAGGGCAGGAGGTATTCCGGTAGTTTTCATGGGCTGTTATTTGAAGGGACTGTCAGCCTCCCTGGCAATATAGCGGTATGTCATCCTGTCGGTGAAACGGGGCAGGAAACGATGGGCGAAAATGGTAAGTTTGCCCAGGAACGTCAGCGTGACCTGTGAACGGCGACGGTAAAGCGCACGTGCGAGTTTCAGCGCCACTTTCTCAGCACTCATCAGCCTGCTCTCATCAAGCGGCGTTTCGCCCTGGGCACTGCCGTCAGCGGTGAGGGCATTGCGCCGGACCATCGAGGAGGTGTAGCCGGGAGCATAGACAAGGACATTCAACCCGTCCTTGAGATGTTCGATCCTGACCGTGTCGAGGAATCCACGGATAGCATACTTGGAAGCGGAATATCCCGTACGGGCCGGAAGGGCCGAGAAGCCGGCGATGGAGACGATACCCACTACGGAACCCTTGGACTTGAGCAACCAGGGCAGGGCAAACTTGGTGCAATAGACCGTCCCCCAGAAATTCACCTCCATGAGCGTGCGGATCACTTTCAGGTCCAGGTCCTTGAGCATAGCCCTCATGGACACCCCGGCGTTGTTGACCAGGATATCTATGCCGCCGAACTTCTCGACGGTCCTGTCTATGAGGTTGCGGCAGTCCTCCTCGACCGACACGTCGGTCTTGACACACAGCACCTTGTCCGGGTCGGAAGAGACCTGGGGGACCAGCGCCAGCATCTTCTCAATGGAACGCGCGGCCATCACCACCCGGGCCCCGTAAGACCCGAATAACTTGGCAGAAGCCAACCCGATACCCGAGCTGGCTCCTGTCACGATGACGACCTTGTCCCTGAAGTACGCGGGATCCATGGCTACTCAATCGTCATGGCTGCTACATCGTCGCCGTCGTATTCGCCGGCGTCAAGCTTGGCCTTGATCTCCTTGAAAGCGTTGAGCGTGTACTCCACGTCCTCCATGGTATGGGCGGCGGTGGACACGATGCGGAAGATGACCATTCCCTTCGGGATGACCGGGTAGATGACCATCGAGCAGAAGATGCGGTAGTTCTCGCGCAGATCCTTGGCCATCTTGGTCGCCTGGGCGACTCCACCCTTGATGTGCACAGGGGTGACGCAGGCCTGGGCCTCGCCGATGTCGAAACCTTCCTTCTTGAAGCCGTCCTGGATGGCGTGGGTGATGGTCCAGCATTTCTTGCGGAGCTCGTCGCCTTCAGGGCTGTCGATGATCTCCATGCGCTTGATATTGCCTATGACGAGCGGCATGGGGAGCGACTTGGCGTACATCTGGGAACGCATGTTGGCACGCAGATAGTTGATGATGCTGTGCGGGCCGGCGACGAAGCCGCCGATGGAGGCCATCGACTTGGCGAAGGCGCCGATGTAGAGGTCGATGCCGTCCATGACTCCGAAATGCTCGGAGGTGCCGCGTCCGTGCTCGCCGAGCAGGCCGAAGCCGTGGGCATCGTCGATGAGGATGCGGAAATTGTACTTGGACTTGAGCGCCACGATCTCGTCGAGCTTGCCGAGGGCGCCGGTCATGCCGTAGACACCTTCGGTGATGAGGAGCACTCCGCCGCCGTTCTCGTCCGCCTCCTTGCAGGCGCGGGCGAGCACCTTGTCGCAGTCGGCCATGTTGTTGTGACGGTATTTGTACTTGCTGCCGATGTGGAGGCGGATGCCGTCCAGCAGGCAGGCATGGCACTCGGCGTCATAAACGATGACGTCGTGACGGGCGGTGAGGGCGTCGATGGTGGAGACGATGCCCTGATAGCCGAAATTGTAAAGGAAGGCGTCTTCCTTCTTCTCGAACTCGGCGAACTTGCGCTCGAGCGCCTCATGATAGCGGGTATGGCCGGTCATCATGCGTGCGCCCATGGGGTACGCGAGGCCCCACTTGGCAGCGGCCTCGGCGTCAGCCTTGCGCACCTCGGGGTGATTGGCCAGTCCGAGATAGTTGTTGAGGCTCCAGTTGAGAACCGGAATGCCGTTGAAAGTCATATGGGGGCCAAGTTCGCCCTCGAGACGCGGATACATATAGTAGCCGAATCCCTGCTCGAAATACTGTCCGATCGGACCTCCCGAATCTCTCTCGATTCTGTCAAAAATATCCAACATGTCGATCTATGGTTTTATTCACTGTTTATGCATCAATGTTTGCGTAGTGGGCATTCTCCTCGATGAACTGGCGGCGGGGCGGTACGTCGTCGCCCATGAGCATCGAGAAAGTACGCTCGGCCTGTGCCGCATTCTCGATGGTGATCTGGCGCAGACGTCTGCGTGCGGGGTTCATAGTGGTGTCCCAAAGCTGTACGTCGGACATCTCACCGAGACCTTTGTAGCGCTGGACGGTATAGCCCTTGTCAGTGCCCTTTCCGAGGCGCTGAGCGGCTTCCTCGCGCTGCTCTTCAGTCCAACAGTAGATCTCTTCGCTGCCCTTCTTGACGAGGTAGAGCGGCGGCGTGGCGAGATAGACGTAGCCGTTCTTGATGAGGTCGAACATATAGCGGAAGAAGAACGTAAGGATGAGGCAGGCGATGTGCGAACCGTCGACATCGGCATCGGTCATGATGACGACCTTGTGGTAGCGCAGCCTGCTGAGGTCCATGTGCTTCTCGCCGGTCTCGTCCTCCTGCGCCACGGTGACGCCGAGGGCGGTGTAGATGTTCTGGATCTCCTGGCTGTCGAAAGCGCGGTCGGTAGCTGCCTTCTCGACGTTGAGGATCTTGCCCCTGAGCGGGAGGATCGCCTGCGTGCGGCGGTCGCGGCCCTGCTTGGCGGTACCGCCTGCGGAGTCTCCCTCGACGAGGAAGATCTCGCACTTCTCGGGATCGCGCTCGGAGCAGTCGGCGAGCTTGCCGGGCATGCCGGCACCGGACATCACGGTCTTGCGCTGGACCATCTCGCGGGCCTTGCGCGCTGCATTGCGCGCGGTGGCGGCGAGGAGGACCTTCTCGACGATGAGTTTGCCGAGTTTGGGATTCTCCTCGAGATAGTTGTCCATTGCCGCGGCAGTGGCCTGGGAGACGGCCGAGGTGACCTCGGTATTGCCGAGCTTGGTCTTGGTCTGGCCCTCGAACTGGGGCTCCGCGACCTTGACCGACACGACTGCGGTGAGGCCCTCGAGGAAGTCGCTCTGCTTGAGTTCGTCGCCCTTGTACTTCTCCATCATCTTGTTCTTGTCGGCATAGTTCTTCAGGGAACGGGTCAGGCCCATCTTGAAGCCCTGGAGGTGCGTACCGCCTTCGATGGTGTTGATGTTGTTGACGTACGAGAAGATCTTGTCGGTGTAGCCGTTGTTGTACTGCAGTGCAATGTCGATGGGAATGATCTTGTCGGAAGTCACGCAGATGGGCTCGGGGATCATGTGGTCGGCATCGGCGTCGAGATAGGAGATGAATTCGGAAAGGCCCTTCTCGGAATAGAACTCGTCGCTGCGGAAGACCTGGCGGCCTGTGGCCTTGTTGTTGCCGTTCTCATCGACCTTGAACTCGTCGACCATCTCGCGCAGGTCCCTGAGCGTGATGCGGATGCCCTTGTTGAGGAAAGCGAGTTCGCGGAGCCTGCTGGCCAGCGTGTCGTATTTGTAGACGGTGGTCTGCGTGAAAATCGTGGGATCGGGATGGAAGGTGATGATGGTCCCGGTGTCGCTGCAGGTGCCTATGACCTCGACGGGCCCGAGAGGTTTGCCCTTGGAATATCTCTGCTGGAAGACCTGTCCCTCGCGGTGAACCTCGGCCACCAGGAGGTCGGAAAGCGCGTTGACGCAGGAAACGCCGACGCCGTGCAGGCCTCCGGAGACCTTGTAGCTGTCCTTGGAGAATTTGCCTCCGGCATGGAGGACAGTAAGGACGACCTCGAGGGCCGAACGGTGCTCCTTGGGGTGCATGCCCGTAGGGATACCGCGGCCGTTGTCCTGCACACGGATGGAATTGTCTTCTTCTATGGTGACGTCGATACGGTTGCAGAAGCCTGCCATGGCTTCGTCGATACTGTTGTCGACCACTTCATATACCAGGTGATGAAGGCCGCGCTCCGCAATGTCTCCGATATACATCGAAGGCCTTTTCCTCACTGCTTCAAGTCCTTCGAGGACCTGGATGCTATTGGCGGAATACTGCTCTTCCGCTACTCTCGTCTCTTCGTTCTCTATCATTATTTACCTAAAAAAAATTTGCCTGTATTAAAACAGACAAATTTACGAAAAAAATTACAGATTCAGGCAAATACCGGCGGTAAAATATGGCCCTTTCTCGGCGATCATGAAGTTCCTCATGACCGTTTTATTCAGGAGGTTCCGGCCCTCAGCCCATACCGAGAAACGGTTGTTGAGCTTGAACTCCGCCGTCACCCCGAGATCTATCCATCCCGGGACATGGATGTCCGCCTGTCTGCCGGAAATATCGTCTACCGATCCATCCCGGCGACTGGCCCATTCTGCGGAAAGACCGGCGAAAACGCGGCGGTTCCAGTTGTATACGAGATCCGCAGATCCGGAGAAGAGCGGCAGTTCCACGCAGAACGAGGTCCGGTCCCCATCGGGCTCAAGCCTGGAATCCTGAAGCCTCAGCCTGGCCGAGGCATCTATGCGGTCTGAAGCGAGGGAGCCGTTCAGGTCGGCGTAGATGAGGTTATAATTGGCCATGAGGATGACCGGCAGGACAATCTCCTGCGGGACGATATCTCCCTGGAAATATGACGTGGCGATGCCATCCATAGGTGCGTTCAGGTAACGGGCGAAACCGGCTTCCGCGCCATACTGGAAGATGCTGCCGACGCGTCCACTGACACCCAGGCCTGCATCGATGGCATTGACGGTGGCATCACCGGAGACGCTGCGGTATCGGGCGGATACGAGGTCCGTCAGGTGATGGTTGTCCATCAGGTATGAACGGTAGGTATTGAAATGCTGGCCTCCCACGACCTTTGCGGACAACACGAGCATGTCGGGAATGGCTTCGTAAGAGAGACGGAAATCGGGGTAAAGCTTGCGCCCGTCGTAATCGGCAATGTCCTCGAACACGGAATCCCGCCAGACACCGGAGAAACGCAGCCCCGCCCTGACCGAGAAGCCGTTGTCGGAGTAGACGTATGCAGGGGCTATGTCGACGGCGTTGGTGACGACCTTGCCGGGTTTCCCATCGGAAACTACGACCTTGTCGCCGAATACTATATGGTGGAATGACGGCTCGAAACGTATGGCGTGGTTGTCTGCAAGCCTGTAGATGAACCTTGCGTCGAAACCTGCATCGTGCTCGGTATATCTGTCGGGGTTGGAGCCGGAGTGCAGGGGCAGGACTTTGTTGCCCAGGCCCTTCCAACCGGCACTGACATCATACAGGAAATCAGGCTGTCCGAGGGAACGCGCACGCAGCGTCGCAGTGCCTCCGGTCATGCTGTTGCCGCCGAAGGACCGCTCCCCCGTCCTGAGAAGGTCAAGGCCGGCATCGAAAGTGATGACAGCGGTGGGGGCATCATAACGGAACTCTCCGCCGAGACGGTTGGCGAAATCGTGTCCCTTGTACTCACCGGCCCTGTCGAGGAGGCTGTTGCCTGAAGTACCGGTAATGGCCTCGAAAGCGTGATACTTACCGGCATAGCCCTTGAAATCGTCATAAAGGCTGAAGCCGGCCCTGCCCTGGATGGCGGGAGTGAAAACCGCCTGCACCTCAGGATGGAGGGAATAGCCGGCACCTGCCCTCAGGAAGAGCATCCGGTTGTCGCGCACCGTCGCATCGGGCTTCATGTCGATACGGTACGGGGTGAACTCGTAAGCTCCACGGTAGGGATTGTCGAACACGGAATAGTTGAAATTCCAGTCGAACTTGAGGAGGGAGTCAGGTACGGCCATCCGCACGTTCTGTTTCTCCACCTCCATGAGCTTGCCCTCGTAGTCGTTGGTAACCTGGACGGTAGGGTTGAGGTTCTGAGCGGATGCGGCAACACTTGCCAGCAGGACCGCAGCGAGGAAAATATATCGTCTCATAGCGGAATTACATCATTTGTGACAGTTTCTCGAGTCTCATCCTGACGGCGTCCAGGACGTCGTCCTCGGGACCGGTCGGTTCATAGCCGGAAGCGATGCTCTCGAAGGTGGCCTTCGCCTGGGCCAGGTTGTCCTGCTCGGCGAAAGCGTCTCCAAGCACGATATAGGCCTTGGCAAGCCAGTAGTTCTGGCTTCCAGCCTTGGCCGCGAAGTCGTAGACCATCTTCTCTACATCGTCGAACTCACCCACGTCGTAGGTATTCTGGATGAGCGTGTAGGCTGCCTCGGCGCCCTCGTCCGTCGAAGGGCTGGCCGCCAGGCGGCGGAAGATGTCGAGGGCGGATGCGCGCTGGCTCGTGCCCATCAGCGACTTCGCCTTTACGAAGTCCGCCTCGCGGCCGAGCGCCTCGTCGCAGCGTCTGTCGGCCTTCAGGCCATCCGCTGCCGCCACCGCATCGCGGAAGTTCTTCGCCCGATAGGCCGAACGCATCATGCCGACTTTGGCAGCGAAGACGTTTTCGTCCATCCTTGCCTTTTCACGAAGCATGGAATAGCCGTTGTAAGCGTCGGAGTAGTGCTCGAGGCCGTAAGAAAGGTTGGAATAGTTGAGGATCGAAGGCTCCAGCAGCGAACCGGCGTCCGATGCCGTCATCACCTTGGCGTAGCTATCCACGGCATTCTCTTTCTGGCCGAGGTTGTTGTAGCACTCTGCCTCATAGAAATGCGCCTCGGTGGCACGTTCGCCGAAAGGATAGGCCTCGAAATACTTCTGGAGCGACACGAGGGCCTTCTGGTAGTTGCCGCTCAGGAAAATCTGCTCGGCGGAGTTGAAATAGATCTGCTCCTTCTCGGCCTCGGTCTTGCGGGTTCCGTCACCGACGGTTTCAGCGTAAGCGAGATAGGTCTCAGGCTCGCCCATGGACTGGTATATGGACTCGATGGCGAGCATGGCGTCCTCGGTATATTCGTTGCGGGGGAGCTTCTCCACGACTTCCTTGTAATAGCCCAGGGCCTTGTCATACTGGCGCTTGTTCCTTGCAAGCATACCAAGTTCGATGAGCGACCTGGCCACATAGTTGCCATCCTTGGAGTTGGCGCGCAGGGCCTCGAAACAGTCGGCGGCAGCGTCGTCGCGGTCGAGTTCGACATAGGCACGTCCCAGTTCGTACATGGCCTCCGGATAGAAGTTGGCCGAAGGAGATGCTTTCTTTACGCGTGACAGCGCGTCCACCTTCTTCTGCCTGTCACCCGCCAGGCCATAAGCCAGGCCGAGCTGGTAGTAAGGATAGACGTCGTCGGGGTCGGAATAGCGCGCCAGCACGGATTCATAGCCCGCCGCAGCGGCCTTATAGTCCCTGCGAAGGAAGTCGCAGTCCGCCCTGCGGACTCCGGCATCCCGGCGGAAGTCGTTGCTGCCGGAAGACAGGTAGGTGTCGAACCACTTGGCAGCGCTCTGATAATTCCCCTCACGGAAATAGCAGTAGGCCAGGTTGTAAGGCAGTGCCCTACCTTCGTCGTGCCCTTCGAGGGCGGACCCGTTGTAGAGATCCGTGAAGACGTTCTCAGCCTCGGCGTACTTGCCGGAATTGTAGTAAGACTCTGCGAGCCAGTAGCGCGACAACTGGTTGAACGGATCGCGGCGGCCGGTATAGAAAGCCGCCGCCTGGAGGCACTGGACCGCGTCGCGCCAGGAGCCGTTGGAAATCAGCTGGTTGGCGCGCAGGTAATTGGCCTTCATATAGTTGCTCCTCATGTCGGGGCTGAGGTCGTCGATATTGTCGTATGCCTCGACCGCGCCGGCATAATCGTGCGCGGCGAGCCTCGAGAGGGCCATATAACTGTAGATGTCGTCGCCGCGCTTGGACTTGGCGTAGCGGGCGATATAGTCGGCGAAGGGCTGTCCGTCTTGATTGAGGTCGAAGGCGAGCTTGGCGAAGTTGAACATGGCATCCTCCTGGATCTCGGGATCATAGGAGAGGGCCGAAGCGTCCCTGAAACTCTCCATCGCCTTGACCTTGTTCTTCATCTGCAGGTAGGCGTCGGCCATCTGGTAGGAAGCGATCTGGCCCAGGGAATCGGTGAAGGATGACATACCGGAGAAACTCTCCACCGCCCCTTCATAATCCTTGATCGCATAGAGCACCGATCCGGCATAGAAGTAGTCAGAACGCGTCCTGGCCTCGTTCGACAGGCGGTTCTTGTCAAAGTATTCCTTGGCCTTGTCGACATTGCCCTGCACCAGGTACGACTCGGAGAGGATGCGTGCGAGATGGGGCTGGCGCTCTGCCGGAACCTTCTCGAACATTGCGGGACCGTTCTCGGTGACATAGCGGTAGTCCTTGTTGTTGAAGCGGCACTCGAGGATATAGTAGTTTGACTGCTCGGTGAAACGGGGGTCCCTGGCAGCCTGCTCGAACCAGTTGATGGCGGAGTCGAAGTCGCTGGAAGAGTAGTCGATATAGCCTATGGCATAGCGGGAGGGGGCGGTATAGTCGGAGAAGGGCATCTTCTCGACGGCGAGGAAACGCTCGCGGGCACTGGGATAATCCTGCAGCGCGTAGTCGCTGTAGGCGCGCTTGAACACGTACTCTGCAACCTGGTCGCGGCTGAGATCCTCCTTGGAGAAGGAAGCGAACTCGCGGCGGGACGAGACATAGTCACCTGCATCGAAGAAGGCAAGTCCCTTCTCGAAATGGATCTGGGGAGAAAGGGACGACTCCGGATACTTCAGCAGGTACGAGTCGAGCTCGTCCATGAATCCGGCAGTCTGCATTTTCGCTGCGCAAAGGGCGGAATAGCCCTCGCCGAGGAGGTCACCCTTGCGGCCGAGGTCCTCGAAGATGTCCTTGGCACGCTCGTACATTCCGTTCTGGTACAGCCTGACGGCCTTCCTGTAGTCCTTGACGCGCGGTCCGGCCTGTGCCTGGAAGGCAAGCATCCCGACACACAGCGCCACGGCCACGGCAAATAATCTCTTACTATGCATAAATAAACATTTATCTCTCTTTAACCTACAAATTTACACATTTTAAAGCTATATTTGCTCAATAATTGCGCCAAATCCACCCGAATATGGACAATACACCCCTCATTTCTTTCAGAAAGGCCAACATCATCAACGGCGAGAGCATAGTTATCTACGGTTTGGACATGGACATCTTCCCCGGGGACTTCGTCTACATCGTGGGCAAGGTCGGTACTGGCAAGACCTCCATCATCCGCACTATGACCGCCGAGAACCCCCTGAAAGAGGGTGAGGGCACGGTCTGCGGATTCTCCCTCAACGGTATCAGGCCCAAGGATATACCTTTCCTCAGGAGAAAGACCGGAGTGGTGTTCCAGGACTTCCAGCTGCTGATGGACCGCACCGTCGAATCCAATCTCGAATTCGTTCTCAAGGCCACGGGGTGGAAGGACCGTGAGGCCATGGACAAGCGCATACTCGAAGTTCTCAAGGCCGTCGGAATGGAGACGAAGGCCCATAAGATGCCCCACCAGCTCTCCGGCGGAGAGCAGCAGCGAATCGCCATCGCGCGCTCCCTGCTCAACCGCCCTTCCGTCATCATAGCCGACGAGCCCACCGGCAACCTCGACAACGAGACCGCCGACGGCATCCTCCGCCTGCTGACCCGCATCAACAAGGAGGACGGCACCGCCATCGTGATGGTCACCCACAACCGCGGAATCTTCGAAAAGTATCCCGGCAGGGTCTTCGTGTGCAAGGACGAGACCTGCACGGAAAGGCTCGAGGACGAAGTCATCGACCTCGCCCTGACAATATGAGAAAGGCTGAGAGATACGCCGGAGTCGTCGGCTGGTTCACCGAAAACATGCCGGTCGCGGAGACCGAACTGCATTTCGACTCCACTTTCCAGTTGCTTGTGGCGGTGGTTTTGTCCGCACAATGTACCGACAAGCGCGTGAATATGGTCACGCCTGAGCTTTTCCGGCACTTCCCCACCCCTGAGAGCATGGCTGCCGCCAGTTTCGAGGACATCTACGGCCTGGTCCGCTCCGTATCCTATCCCAACAGCAAGACCCGCCACCTCATAGCCCTTTCGCAGAAACTCATCTCCGATTTCAACGGCGAGGTCCCTTCGGACATCGACGCCCTGATGACCCTTCCGGGCGTCGGGCGCAAGACCGCAAACGTCGTAGCATCAGTAGTTTACAACCAGCCCGTCATTGCGGTCGACACGCACGTGTTCCGCGTATCCCACAGGCTTGGCCTCTCCGACGGCAAGACCCCGTTCGCAGTCGAAGAGGAACTGGAGAAATACATCCCGGCGGACAAGAGGGCGGTTTCCCACCACTGGCTCATCCTCCACGGCCGGTACGTATGTACGGCAAAATCGCCCAGGTGCACTGAGTGCGGCCTGAGCGATTGGTGTCGTGACTATCAGAGGAATAACCCCTAGATGAATATGTAGCGTGCTATGAACAGCACCGCGAGCACCCACATCGTGGGTGTGATGTCCTTCGCCTTGCCGGTGAGGGCGTTGAGCACCACGTAGGTAATCATACCGATGAGGATACCGTCGGAGATGCTGTAGGCCACGGGCATGAGGACGAGGGTGACGAAAGCGGGGATGGCCTCGCGGAAGTTGGTCCAGTCGATGCGGACGACAGGCTCCATCATCATGACGCCGACGAGGATGAGGGCGGGAGCGGTGGCGGCGCTGGGGATGCCGAGGAAGATCGGGGCGAAGAAGAGTGCGAGCACGAAGCAGATGGCCGCGCTGAACGCGGTCAGGCCGGTACGGCCGCCCTCGCCGACGCCGGCGGAACTCTCGACATAGGTCGTAGTGGTGGAGGTGCCTAGGCAGGCGCCGCAGACGGTTCCGATGGAGTCGGCCATGAAGACCTTGTCGATGTCCTCGACATTGCCCTTCTCATCGACGAAACCGGCTTTCTGGGAAACGCCGATGACGGTGCCCATGGTATCGAACATATCAATGAAGAGGAAGGTGAACACTACCGCGAGCATGTCCCACGAAAGGATATGGCTCCACTCGAACTTCATGAAGATGGGACCTACGGAAGGAGGGGTGTCGACAACGCCGCTGAAGTGCGTCAGGGCCACGCCCGTCGCGGGATCCTTGATGATCAGGCCAAGGAGCGATGTGATGAGGATGCCGAGGAGGATGCCTCCGCGTACCTTGAGGATCAGGAGCATGGCCGTGATGAAGATGCCTATGACGGCCAGGAGGCCGGAACCATGGCAGACGTCACCGAGGGTCACGAGGGTGGAGTCGGAATTGACGATGAGGCCGGAGTTCTGAAGGCCGATGAAGGCGATGAACAGACCGATGCCGGCGCCGATGGCGCTCTTGAGGCTCAGCGGTATGGAGTTGAGTATCCATTGACGTACCTTGGTGAGTGTGAGGATGATGAAGATTACACCCTCGATGAGGACGGCGGTCAGGGCGAACTTCCAGGAGTAGCCCATTGTCAGGCAGACGGTGTACACGAAGAAAGCGTTGAGGCCCATACCGGGGGCCAGGGCGAACGGTTTCTTTGCATAGAAGGCCATGACGAGGGTCGCAATGATGGCCGCCAGCGCGGTCGCAGTGAACACCGCGCCGTTGGGCATGCCGTCCAGCGCGCCGAAGATGGAAGGATTGACGGCCAGGATATAGGCCATCGTAAGGAACGTCGTGATACCCGCTACAATCTCTGTACGGATACTGTGCTTTTCGGGGTCGAGCCCGAAAGCTTTCCGAAGGAATGTCGACATAGTCTGTATCAATTAACGAGTTGTGCTTTCAGCTGGCCGATCTTGTCGTCGGCATCGGCGCCCTTGGCTCCGAAATAGAACTTGATCTTGGGCTCCGTGCCGGAAGGGCGGATGGAGACCACGTCGCCCGCTTCGTCGAAGAACTGGAGGACGTTGGACTTGGGCTGGCCGGTCTTTTCCGGCTCGAGGTAATCGATCACCTTTGTGACCGGAGAGCCGCAGAGTTCCTTGGGAGGATCGGAGCGGAAGTCGGCCATGATGCGGGCGATCTCCTCGGCGCCGGTCTTGCCCTTGCGCACGAGGGAGACGAGCCCTTCCTTGCGGTAGCCGTATTCGGAGTAGATCTTCTGCATCAGCTGATACAGGGTGAGGCCCTGGTCGGCGGCCCAGGCCGCGCATTCGGCGACCATCAGGCAGGACACCTGGGCGTCCTTGTCGCGGACGAACTCGCCGACGTTGAAGCCGTAGCTCTCCTCGCCTCCGCAGATGAATTCGCCGCCCTTCGCCTCTTCGCGCTTGACTATCTCGGCGATGTACTTGAAGCCTGTAAGGACGTTGTACACGGGCACTCCGAAACTCTTGCAAATGTCGGTGATGAGTTCGGAGGTGACGATGGTCTTGACCACGTACTTGCCTTCGCCGAGCTTGCCAAGCTCCTTCCAGCGGTTGAGGATGTAGTAAGTGAGCATCGAGGCGGTCTGGTTTCCGTTGAAGAGGACTATACGGCCCTCGTCGTCACGCACGGCGATGCCCATGCGGTCGGCATCGGGGTCGGTGCCGATCACGATGTCGGCGCCGGTCTCCTCGGCCTTGTCGACAGCCATCTTGAGGGCGGCAGGCTCCTCAGGATTGGGCGAGACAACTGTCGGGAAATCGCCGTCGCTGACATCCTGCTCAGGGACGTTTATGACATTCTTGAAACCTGCCCGATGAAGGATCTCGGGGACGAGACGTACTCCGCAGCCGTGCAGCGGGGTGTAAACTATCTTGATGTCGGAGTGCCTTGCGGCAGCATCAGGGCTCAGCGACAGCGACAGGAGGTCGGAGAGATAAGCCTCGTCCATTTCCTTGCCCATGACGTCGATGGCGCCGCAGCGGAGGTCGGACTTGAACTTGACCTGCGAGGGGTCTGTGATCTTGGCGACCTCGTCGACTATCTCCTTGTCGACGGGGGAAGTGACCTGTCCACCGTCGGACCAGGAGACCTTGTAGCCATTGTACTCCTTGGGATTGTGCGAGGCGGTGATCATGATGCCGGCCACTGCTCCCTTCTTGCGGACGGCATAGCTCATCTCGGGAGTGGGACGGATGTTGTCGAAGATGTACACGTGGATGCCGTTGGCGGAAAGGACGTCCGCTGCGATGCGCGCGAACTCGCGGCTGTTGTTGCGGCTGTCGTAGGAGATACAGACCTTGAGGTCGTCTCCCTGGACGTGCTTGAGGATGTAGTTGGCGAGTCCCTGCGTGGCCATTCCGACCGTGTATTTGTTCATGCGGTTGGTGCCTACGCCCATGATGCCCCTGAGGCCTCCGGTACCGAACTCGAGGTTCTTGTAGAATGCATCCTCGAACCCGGCAGGGTCGTTGTTGCGGAGTTCGATGATACGGCATTTGGTCTCCGGATCGAAATCTCCGTTCAGCCAGCTTTGGGCCACTTCTTTATAATCTTTCATTGAAATATGGTTTTAGAATCTGTTTTAGCGTGCGTCAGTGTCACAAATTTACAAATTATCTTTCATAATACCTATCTTTGCCAATATGAAAAAAGTGAGTTTTTCGGACATTCTCGCCGACCTCTCCGACGCCGCATCCGCGCGTATGCGCAAGAAAGTGCCGGAGTGGGCGGATGTGCCCGGAATAGAGTTCCCCACACGGCTGGCGACAGAGCAGTGCAGTTCCTCCGCCACGGCCCGCTATAAAGCAGCGCTGGTTAGCAGGATATGCCCGGACTGCCGCCTTCTGGCGGACCTTACGGGTGGCCTGGGCGTGGACAGCCACGCTTTCAGCCGCGTCTGCGGGCGGGTGCTCTACAACGAGATGGACCCGGAACTGACTGCCGCCGCCGGACGCAATTTCTCAAGGCTGGGAGTATCGAATATCAGCATTTCCAATGTAGAGGTGACTGCGGATACCCTACCGGGGCTCGTCGCCGAAAGCCCGGACGTGATCTTCCTGGACCCGGCGCGGCGCAGCGGCACCGGGCGCAAGGTCTTCCTCCTGGAAGACTGCAGCCCGGACATCGCCGCCCTGCGGGACGGACTGCTCGCAGCCGCGCCGGACATACTGGCGAAACTGTCTCCGATGGCGGACATCGCCATGGTCTGCAGCAGGCTCGGCCCTTCTGTCCGCGAGGTCCACGTCCTCGGCGCTGACGGCGAGTGCAAGGAACTGTTGGTCTGGATGCACCGAGGATGGGACGGCGGATGCACCCTGGTCGCGGAAGGCCTCCGCTTCACCAGGCAGGAGGAGGCTGCGGTGCAGCCCAGGCTGCTGTCTGCTCCCGCCGCCCTCTCGGGCGTGCTCTTCGAGCCCTCCGCCACCCTGCTCAAGGCGGGATGCTTCAATCTACTGTGCGAAAAACTGGGGCTTTACAAGATAGGCCGCTTCACCCATCTGTACCTGGCCGCAGCCCCGGACGGAAAGCTGGAATCCTACGGCAAATCTTTCTCGATAAAGGAGATCCTTCCCTTCAACAACGCCGGTATAAAGTCCCTGGGCAAAGCCCTCGGGCGGTGTTCCGTCACTGCCCGCAACCTTCCCGTATCCAGCGACACCCTGGCTAAGAAAATGGGTGTCACCTCCGGTGGCGACACCCACGTATTCGCATTCACGGCAGACTTCAGCGACGCTCCTTCCGAGCGTCTGATGGCCGTGACGGAGCGTATCTGATCACTCCCCTTTCAGGTATTTCAGCCAGAAATCGCGGTCAGCGCCGGAAGAGTGCCGGCCCTGATAGCCGCGATAACCGTGCATCCCGTCGGGATAGATCATCAGTTCGAAACACTTGCCACCTCTCTGAAGCGCATCCACAAGCTGGAGCGTGTTCTGGAAATGGACGTTGTCGTCGCCGGTCCCGTGGGTGATCTTGAGCATCACCGAGCCGTCATTGTTGTCGTAAGTGACCGGATATGAATCCGCTGAACTTATGACCCTGGATGCAGCATATCCGTCGGGGTTGGCCTGCGGTGTCTCCATGAAACGCTCGGTATAATGGCTGTCGTAGAGCATCCAGTCGTATACGCCGCCTCCGGCGATGCCGTAATGGAACTTGTCCGAATGCTCGAACAGCAGAAGCGAGGTCATTGTACCGCCGAAAGAGAAACCCTCGACGCCGATCTTGTCAGGGATGACGTACGGCAGGCTCTGGAAATACTCCGCCCAGGCCACGAAATCCTTGACGGGAGCCTCGGTGAGGTTGCGGAAGTCCTGGTCGGTACCGGCACGGCCGTTATGCCCTGCCACGCGGGTGTCGGCGGTGACGGTGATGATGCCGTTGTCGCTCCACCACTGGCTGGAAGCGCTAGGGCTGGTCCAACGCTCGCGGACGTATGCGGTATTAGGACCTCCGTAAATCTCGAAATGCACCGGGTATTTCTTCGACGGGTCGAAGTCGACCGGGTATGTGACGGCCGCGGGGATGACGAAGCCGTCGTCGGTAGTGATACGGACCATCTGCGGCAGGGCATATTTAGAGGCGTCGAAATCCCTGCCCTTCATGTCAGCGACCTTGAAAGCCGCCGAGGCGTAACGCTGGCTCACCCTTCGGTTCCTGCCCTGCGCCGCGGCCACGACCCTGCGGGTGCTCCAGGCCATTCCGGCATTGGCTGTCTCGTAAAGCCACACCTGGGTCGGAGTGGTGAAATTCGACACGGACACGACGAACCAGCGGCCGTCCGGAGAGAAACGCACTCCGGAGGCATTGTAATCAGGATCGGTCAGAGCGGTGATGACGCCCTTGCGGTCGACCTTGTACAAGGCGGCCTTGGCCGAGTCGTCGCGGTTGGACATGAAGTAGACGTCCCCGGCCTTCTCGTCCACGCGCACTATCGAGGTCCTCCAGTTCGTACCGTCGGTCAGTCGCCTGAACTCGGAGCCGTCATAGGACAGATAATAGATCTGCTCCCATCCGGTCTCGAAAGCCCTGACCATATACAGGCCTTTCTCCCCGAAACTCATCTCCTCCGGCCAGTCAAGCCAGGTAGGGTATTCCTCGTGATAGATATGCTTCTTGGATCCGTCGGAAGGATTCACGCAATACAGGTCGAGCTCGTGCTGGAGACGGGGCTCCCTCGCCACGAAGAATCCCTGGCTGTCCGCACCCCAGAAAGGAATGCCGAAATACTGGTCCTCCTTCTCGTCGAAATCCGCCCAGGCAATCCGGCGCGTGGCCAGGTCGACTATACCGATGCGCACCTCGGGGTTGGTCTCGCCGGCCTTCGGATAACGCGTCCGGTTCAGGGAACCGTCCTGCCCGAAGGGAGAATAGATCGGGAACATGGGCACTCCGGAATTGTCGAAACGGTAGAAGCCTATCTTGCGCGAGTCGGGGGACCACCAGAAGGCACGGTACATCGACGGCCTGCCGAGGATTTCCTCGTAGTAGACCCATGAGGCGTAGCCGTTCAGGATCAGGTCGGTCCCGTCGAAGGTCAGGCGCGTCTCCTCGCCGGAAGCGATGTCCACGACCCAGAGGTCGTTGTCACGCGTGAAGGCGAGTTTCGTAGAGTCGGGCGAATAGGTAAGATTCACAGCGCCTTCAGGCTGCAGCGGCAGCCTTTGGAACTTCTCGGGCGCCTTCACTCCCCTTTTGATGGTCTTGGACGGGGCCGTCACGCTGAAAGCGTCGGCATCGGTGTAAGAGCCGTCATAGGTGAATACGACTTCATCGCGGGCGGTCCACTTCCAGGAGAGCGGCACCCTCTCGAACTCCTGCGCATCCACGAAGGATGCCGAAAGGATCAGGGCCGAAACGGCAATCATCAATCTTTTCATCAGCATATATGTTTTCATTTCATTCGAAGAAACGGTCCTTGAAATTGACAAGGTATACTTTCTCGACGGCTCGCGTGAGGGCGGTGTAGAGCCACTTGAGGTCGTCCAGTGTCTGCTCCTCCTGCCAGAAAGGGCAGTCGATGAACACGCAGCGCCACTGGCCTCCCTGTGACTTGTGGCAGGTTATGGCCTCGGCGTGCTTGAGCTGCAGGGCGTTGAAATACTTGTCCTCGCGTACGGCCTCCCAGACCTTCCGCTTGCTCCCCCGGTCGGCATAGTCGGCGCTGACGCCGTTGTAAAGGGCATTCTGCTGCTCGTAGGTCAGCGATGCCGACTCCGACTCCAGGGTGTCCAGGCAGACCTTGGCATTGATCTCGAGGTCACCGTAGTCAGGGAAAGACAGGACGGCGTCGGCGAAATGCAGGCCGTAGCGGTCCTCGAAATGGCGTATGCTCTCCAGCCTTGCGATGTCGCCGTTGGCAATGTAGTCCAGTTCGTCCACCCCTTCGAGGAACTGGTAGCAGTTCTTGACTATCATCAGTTTATCCCCCCGGACCAGGCGCTCCTCCTTGAACAGGACGGTGGAGCGTATTCCCAGGTTGTAGCGTATGGCCCGCTTGTTCGACCGGCAGAGAATGACGGTATCGTCCTCGCCGTAACGGGCGTATGCGTCCGATATCTTCTCGATCAGTTCCCCTCCCGATATGCGTTCCACGTCCGGAAAGCCGTGTACGTCGAGTTTGATGTCGTCGAACAGTTCGTCGCCGGAACTATCTGAAATGCGGTTGCGGAGCATCGTGGCGTTGCGGAGTATTCCTGACTCCTGTGCCTGGCGCACCACGGAGGTGAGGGTGGCGAAGCGGACGCCTCCGAAGCCCTCCATATAGGACCTGGACAACGCCGGGCTGGCGTCCAGCCCGACAGGAGGCAACTGCGCCGCATCCCCGACCAGGATCATCCTGCAGTCGGCGCCGGCGCGCACGAAACGTACGAGGTCCTCGAGGAGATTGCCGGTGCCGAACACCGCAGAGGAGCGCTGCTGCGCCTCTTCGATGCCGATTAGCGAGACTTCGTCCACGACGAAGAGCGTATCCTTGGCCTTGTTGGGAGACAGCGAAAACTGTCCGTACCCGTCGCTTCCGACGGATTTCTGCCGGTAAATATGCTTGTGGACCGTATAGGCGGGACGCCCGGCATAAGAAGACAGGACCTTGGCCGCCCGGCCGGTGGGTGCAAGCAGGACGCAGGGCACCCTCAGTCCCGTCAGGGACGAAATGACCGCGGCCAGCGCCGTGGTCTTGCCGGTGCCGGCATATCCGTTGACTACCAGGATGTCCGCATCGTCACCCGTAAGGAAAGACCCTATGTCCCTCAGCAGCCTGTCCTGGCAGGCAGTAGGTTCATAGTCCAGGTGCTTCAGGAAATCTCTGTAGAGGAATTCGCCCCGGTCCATCACTTCTTCTTTCGGGAGAACAGCATCGAGATCACGGCCAGCAAGGGATAGATCTCGATGCGGCCGAAGAACATGTTCATGGTATAGAGGATCTTGGCCGCCTCGGGCAGGCTGTTGTAACTGCCCATGGTGCCGAGCTCCTCAAGTGCGGGACCGACGTTGGTCAGCGTACTGACGGAAGCGGAGAATGCGCTGTGGGTATTGACTCCGAAAAGTAGGCTGAGGAACACCGAAAGGGCAAGCAACAGCGTGAACAGCGAGACATAGAGCAACTGCGGCATCAGGTCCTCGTCCCGGATGAAACTGCGGCCTATCTTGATGCTGCTGACCTCGGAAGGGTGCAGCGACAGGCGGACCTGCCGCAGGATGGACTTGACCAGCATCAGCACGCGGTCGGACTTGAGGCCGGCAGCGGTGGACCCGGCCATACCGCCGATGATGCCCATGAAAAGCGTAAGGACGCCGGCAGCAAGCGGCCATTCGGCATTGTCAACGATGGCGAATCCGGTGCTGGAACCTATGCAGAGCACCTGGAAGGCGCTGTCCCAGAATGCCTTACCCCAGGTCGGCGCAAAGCCTCCCGGCTTGAGGATAAGCGCAAGGAGCACAGTGAACAATATCAGGCATCCTGTATAGAACTTGAGGATGGGATTGTTCAGGGGCTTGAGCGAACGCGTGGCGAAAGCGATGTATATCAGGCCGAAATGGAGGGTGGCAACGTACATGAACAGCATCGTGAGGCCTTCGATGATCCTGGAGTCGAACGCTGCGATGGAAAGGTTCTTCGTACTGAATCCGCCGGTGGCGCATACGCTGAAGGCGTGGTTGATCGCGTCGAGCGGAGACATACCCGCTGCCATGTACGACAGGAACGCCACAGCGCAGATGCCGAGGTAAACGTATGCGAATACGATGACGACCTTGTTGGCCCTGACATTGTAACTGTCCTTTGAAAGCGAAGACAGCTCCATGTTGGTGAGCCTCAGGCGTATGGGGCTGGAGGAAGGAATGACTAGAAGCAGGAAGACCACTACTCCCAAACCGCCGATGAAATGCGTAGCGCTGCGCCAGAAAAGCAGGGAGTTGGGCAAGGCCTCGATGTTGTCAAGGATGGTGGCGCCAGTAGTGGTGAAGCCCGACACGCTTTCGAACCAGGCGTTCGTCACGGTGAATGGCCCTCCCCAGAGGGCATACGGCAGCATTCCGAAGATGAACGACAGTATCCATGACAGTACGATGACCATATAACCGTCCCTCAGGGTGATCGCCGATGTCTTGCGGACGAAGATGAACGGGAATATGCCGGCCGTGAAAGTGAGTGTGAAGGAGATGAGCAGGGCTGCGAGCGCACTGTCATTGCCGTTCGCCACCGATACGAGGATCGAGAGGAACATGAAGAGCGCACTCACCAGGAGCGCGATGCCCACATATCTGCTTATCGCCTTTACGTTCATGACTCGTGCTGGTCGATCGTAGCGTTCCTGAGGGCAGACAGGCGCCTGCGCAGCTGGTGGTTCTCGGCGGCCATTTCGGATATGCCGGAGTTGAGTTCGGCGAGCTGGTCGTCACCCTCGAAAGTGTAAGTGTATTTCTTGTTGTACGACCTGTAGTTCTTAAGGGCGTCGAGCATCTTGTAGATGGGGTTGACGTAGTAAGACAGGATGAAGAACAGCAGCAGAACCACGAGCAGGAGTCCTACAAGGACGGCGACAAAGCTCGGGATGAGACTGCGGTAGAAACCCCTGTCGAAAGTCAATGAATTCTTTTTCAAGTCGTTGTACATCCCGGCACTAAGTGCGTCGATGTAACTGCGCAGGCGGTTGTACTTGGGCTGGAGACGGTCGAAATACCACGTACGAGAGTCGATGAAATCCGAAAGCAGCACGTCCTCGAGTTCGAGGGTGGTCATCATGTATGCGGCATAGGAGTACATGACGGAGTCGGCGAGAGGCAGCAGGTTGACGGAGGTCAGGTTTTTCTTGAGGCTGTCGCATCTGGCGACGAACTCTTCCTGGTTGAGTTCCGGAAGCCTGGCGCCCTCGTCGCCGATGACGGAAAGGATCTCGAGATTGTAAGTGTTGCTCACCTCCGACAGCTTCTGGGCGACGTTGATGGAATTGATATTGTCCGCGATGAGCCCGGAGACGTACGAACTCATGCTCCTGTACTCCATCAGTGAAATGATGCTGGAGATGACCAGGACCACGGCAATGGCGCTCAGGCCGAGGGTCAGCTTGGCCCTCAGGGACAAATGCCGGTTAGACAGGCTGTTTCGAATCTTGCCCAAAAACATATACTCATCCTTTTACGAATTACAAATATAGCAATAATTCTGGATTTGATACCCAGGGATGCCATTTCGAATAATACAAAGAAAAAAATTTACTCAACAACACATAAATAATAAAATAATTTCATAAATTTGCTTGCGAAGTGCCCAAAGAATTATGAACAAGAATTTTTTCAGCGAGACCGACAGCAAAAACGCTGCTCTAAAAAGACAGATTATTAAACTCTGCATCGACTCAGGCAGCTACAGCATAGCCGACCTCAGCGCGCGGATCAACGCCAGCGTCCCCACCGTGACCAAGCTGATCAACGAACTGATCGACGAGGGCTTCCTCCAGGATCTGGGCAAGCAGGGTACATCCGGAGGCCGCAGGCCGTCCATCTTCGGGCTCAACCCGGATGCAGGGTTCTTCGTAGGCGTGGACATCGCGCGCCAGCATTTCCACATAGCGATATGCGACTTCAAGGGAGAACTCATCGATTTCATCCAGGACATCGAGTTCGTGCTGGAGGACAATCCCGAGTCGTTCCGCTCCCTCTGCCGGATGATCCGCACATCGGTCGCCCATACCGGACGCGACTGGAACCAGGTCCTCGGCGTAGGGGTCAGCCTCTCCGGCCGCGTCAACCCCGAGAAAGGGTACAGCCTCACATACTTCGTAACCGAGGACATACCGCTCAAGGACTTCTTCCAGCGCGAGCTGGACGTCCCGGTGAGCATCGAGAACGACTCACGGGCAATGGCATACGGCGAATACCTCACCTGCGTCAAGGACGAGAAGAACGTCATTTTCATAAACCTGAGCTGGGGTCTCGGCATGGGCATGATCCTGGACGGAAGGCTCTATTACGGCAAGTCCGGATTCTCAGGCGAGATCGGGCACTTCCCCATCCTGGACAACGACCTGATCTGCCGCTGCGGCAAGAAAGGCTGCCTTGAGACAGGCGCCTCCGGCTCCGCCCTGCACAGGATGATAGTGGAGCGCCTCAGCAAAGGCCAGACCTCGTCGCTGTCGAAGAAATTCGCGGAACACGGCGATGTGACGCTTGACGAGATCCTCAAGGCAGTGGAGGACGAGGACGTCCTGGCCATCGACGGCATCGGCGACATCGGCGACGCGCTCGGACGCGGCATCGCCGGCATCATAAACATCTTCAACCCCGGCCTTGTAATCGTCGGAGGACGCCTCATAGTCGGAGGCGACTACCTGATGTACCCTATCAAGACCGCCGTCAACAAACTTTCCCTCAACAGGGTAAGCAGCGACACCACCATACAGTTCTCCAAATTGGGCAGAAAGGCAGCCTCGATAGGAGACTGCCTTCTGTCCAGGAGCAAGCTCCTGGGACTGCCGCTGTAACGGTATTTACTGTATCTTGAACGAATCCTTCAGCGCCGTGGTCTTATTGTAGACCGGGCGCTCCGGTGTGCTGTCAGGATCCTTGAAGAAATATCCCACGCGCTCGAACTGCACGGCGATGCCGGACTTGTCCTCCAGCAGCGCGGGTTCGGCGTAGCCCTTGCCGAGTACAAGCGACTCGGGATTCAGGAAATCCTTGTAATCCTTGTCCTCCGGCACCTGGCTCATGTCCGGGAGGGTAAAGAGCAGGTCGTACAGCCTGAGGTCGATCTCCCTGGCATGGGCGGCGGAAACCCAGTGGATGGTGCCCTTGACCGAGCGCCACTCGCCCCCGCCGGGACGGGTCGACGGGTCGTAGGTGCACTTGAGTTCGATGACCTTTCCGTCGGCGTCCTTGACGACCTCGTTGCATTTTATTATGTAGGTGTACTTCAAGCGTACCTCGCCGTCGGGTTTGAGGCGGAAGTATTTCTTGGGAGCATCCTCCATGAAGTCGGCGCGGTCGATGAGGAGTTCGCCCGAGAACGGCACCCTGCGGGTGGCGCCCTCCGGCTCGGCCGGGTTGAGCGGGCAGTCGAACCACTCGACCTTGCCCGGCTCCCAGTTGGTAAGGGTCACTTTTATCGGGTCGTCCGAGACGACCATGTAACGGTTGGAACGGGCGTTGAGGTCCTGGCGGACACACCACTCCAGCAACTGGATATCCATCAGCTGGTCACGTTTGCTGACGCCGATCTTATCGCAGAACATCTTGAGGGCCTCGGGGGTATAGCCGCGGCGCCTGACGCCGCAGAGCGTAGGCATACGGGGGTCGTCCCATCCGGCCACGAGGCCTTTCTGGACGAGTTCCAGCAACTTGCGCTTGCTCATAAGCGTGTATGTAAGGTTGAGGCGTGCGAACTCGTACTGATGGCTGGGATATATGCCCAGGGTCTCTATGAACCAGTCGTACAGGGGACGATGTACGTCGAACTCCAGCGTGCAGATGGAATGGGTGATGTGCTCGATGGAGTCGCACTGACCGTGGGTGAAGTCGTACATCGGATAGATGCACCACTTGTCGCCCGTGCGGTGATGATGCGCGTGCTTGATGCGGTAGAGTATCGGATCGCGGAACATCATGTTGGGATGCGCCATGTCGATCTTGGCGCGGAGCACCTTCTCGCCGTCGGCATACTTGCCGGCCTTCATCTCGCGGAACAGGCGGAGGTTCTCCTCCACGGAGCGGTTGCGCCAGGGGCTGTCCTTGCCGGGCTTGTCAACGGTGCCGCGGTTCTCGCGCATCTCCTCGAGGGTCTGGTCGTCGACGTATGCCTGTCCGCGCTCTATCATCTGCTCGGCCCACTCGTAGAGCTGGTCGAAGTAGTCGGATGCATAGCACTCCTTCGCCCACTCGAAGCCGAGCCACTTGATGTCTTCCTTGATGGCGTCGACGTACTCGGTGTCCTCCTTGGTGGGATTGGTGTCGTCGTAGCGGAGATTGGTCTTGCCGCCGTACTTCTGTGCCAGTCCGAAATTGATGCAGAGGCTCTTGGCGTGCCCGAGATGGAGGTAGCCGTTGGGCTCCGGAGGGAAACGCGTGAGGATGCTGTCGTACTTGCCTTCGGCGAGGTCCCTTTCGATTATCTCCTCGAGGAAGTTCAGTTTGCGGGGCTCTTCGGCAGCCTCCACGGTATTTTTGATATCTGCCATATAAATGATGTTAATTCGTGGTAAATCATGCAAAAATAGCAATATATTCCGTATTTTTGTACGGATAAAACGACAATTCGGCATGATCAGATCGATGACCGGCTACGGCAAGTCCGAAGCCCAGCTTGAAAACGGTAAGCTCACCGTGGAGTTCCGCGCCGTCAACGGCAAGAACGCGGACATCAACATCAAGTCCTACCTCCTGCCCAAGGATAAGGAGATGGGCGTCCGGAAGAAGATCGCGGACGTACTCCAGAGAGGCAGCATAGACATGTTCCTCACCTGGGAGCCCAACGCTGCCGACAGCGCCAAGGCCGTAAACATCGAACTGGCGAAGGAGTACTTCAACCAGATCCAAGCCCTCGGCAGCGAGATCGGCGCGGTGAACCTTCCCCTCCACGAGCCCAACTACCTGTTGGCCACGCTTTTGCGTATGCCCGATGTCATCGACGCAAAAAAGCAGGACGTCATCACCGAAGAGAACTGGCCGCTCGTGGACAAAGCCATAGATGAGGCACTCGCCGCCATCGACGCATACCGCGCACATGAGGGAGAAGCCCTCTACAAGGATGTCACCTCCCGCGTCCGGACCATCCTCGGTCTCTACGACGAAGTCGAAGGCCATGAGGCCGAGCGCATCGATGCCGTCCGGGCCCGCCTGATGAAAAACCTCGAGGAACTCCAGGTCAAGGTCGACAAGGAACGCTTCGAGCAGGAGATGGTCTACTATCTCGAGAAACTCGACATCAACGAGGAGAAGGTCCGCCTGCGCCAGCACTGCAAATATTTCATGGACACCATCGACGGCGAGCCTTTCCCCGGCAAGAAACTGGGCTTCATCATCCAGGAGATGGGCCGCGAGATCAACACTACCGGCAGCAAGGCGAACCACGCCTCCATCCAGAAATGCGTCGTCCGCATGAAGGACGAACTCGAAAAGATCCGCGAGCAGAGCCTGAATATCCTCTAACACAATCCAATATGAGACTTTTCCGAATCATCCTTCCTGCCCTCATCGCAGTGGCAAGCTGCGGTGTCAAGGACAAGGCTGCCCAGGAAGACGGGCAGCGCCTGTTCATCGGCGACGACATCGCCATCACCCAGACCCAGTACGGGAAGGTCCAGGGTTTTATCCTGGACGGCGTGTACACCTATCTCGGCATCCCTTACGGTGCCCCTACAGGCGGAGCAAACCGCTTCATGCCTCCCCAGAAGCCTGAAAGCTGGCAGGGCGTGCGTCCCGCGCTGTTCTATGGCAACGACGCTCCCCAGAACATGGCGAACAAATGGCAGAACAATGCCTCATCCTTCACTGACCACTGGAACTATTATGATGTCAGCGAGGACTGTCTGAACCTCAACGTCTGGACCCCCTCCCCTGACGCCAAGAAGCGTCCCGTCCTCGTGTGGATGCATGGCGGCGGCTTCTCCTCCGGCAACAGCATCGAGCAGGACGGCTACCACGGAGCCAACCTCGCCCGCAGCGGCGACATAGTCTTCGTCTCCGTCAACCACCGTCTCAACTGCTTCGGCTTCTCCGACCTTTCCGCCTGCGGCGACCCTGCATTCAAGTACTCCGGCAATGTCGGCGTCCTTGACCTCGTGGCCGCCCTGCAGTGGGTCCACGACAACATCGCCAACTTCGGCGGCGATCCCGGCAACGTGACCATCATGGGTCAGTCCGGCGGCGGCGCCAAGGTCTGCAACGTCATCTCCATGCCCTCAGCCGCCGGCCTCGTCCATAAGGCTGTCGGCCTCAGCGGCAACGCCACTTCCGCCTCCGATCCCGCAGCCTCCAAGGCCGTCGGCGCAGCCATCCTCAAGACCGTCCGCGGTGACGTGAAGAAGCTTCAGGCGATGCCTTGGGAGGAGTATTATGTCCTCGCACACAAGGTTGCCGCCGAGGTGGGCACTGAGGCCATGGGAGGCTTCGCCCCCGTCGCCGACGGTGAGGTCCTCCCTGCAGGCACCTTCTTCCAGGATCCCCAGGCCCACTCAGCCAAGATTCCCCTGATGCTCTGCACCACCTCCTCCGAGTTCGCGCTCAGCAAGGAGAATGCCCAGATGGAAGCCATCTCCTTCAACGACGCCGTTGCGTTCGTACGTGACAACTTCGGACAGCCGAATGCCGAGGCAGTCCTCAAGGCTTACCAGGAAGTATTCCCCGACAAGAAGCCCATCGAACTCATCAACCTCACCGTGGCACAGCGCACCAACGTCCTCGCAACTGCTGACGCCAAGTACAAGCAGGAGGCTCCGGTCTACCTCGCCTGGTTCGACTACAATGCCCCCCTGTTCGACGGCCGCATCCGCGCATTCCATTGCTCCGACATCTGCTACTGGTTCAAGAACACCGACCTGATGGTGACCCACACCGGCGGCGGCGCAGAGCCCCGCAAGGTCTCCGACCAGATGTCCGCCGCCCTGCTCGCCTTCATGCGCACGGGCAACCCCAACTGCCAGGAGATCCCCGAGTGGCCCGCCTACACTCCCGAGGAGGCCCCGACAATGATCTTCTCCACCAACACCGAGATGCGTTACGCTCCCGACCGCGCAGCCCTCGGACTCCTCAAGGATTTCAACCCCTGGGCGATGATGCGCGCAGCCCCCGCCAAAGAATAACCTTCATACAACCCTCGACCGCCGGTTGAGGGTTAAGGCTGAAAAAGGCAAAAAAACAGTTAACCCTCGACCGGCGGTCGAGGGTTAACTTGCATATCGGGGTTGGGTCAGTCGACGTCGATGCGGCCGATGTTGAGGCCCCAGCAGCCGTCCTGGATGACGGGGACCTGCTTGCCGTCAAGGTCGGTGCGGTACTCCATGGCTTTCATGAAGGTATGCGAGTGGCCGCCGACGATGATGTCGACATTCCTTATCTTTCCGATGATGTCGAGGTCCTCGTCGTAGCCCATGTGCGAGAGCACGACCACCATGTCGCACTTCTTGGTATTGCGCAGATAATCAGCCCATTTGTTTACTACCTCGGCATCATCCCCGACCTTGGGGACACGGCTGGCGGTTTCATAGGCCACTACCTTGGTGATGTCGGTGAGCATGCCTATGATGCCTATCTTCTTGCCGGCCTTGCGCACGATGGTATAAGGCTGGATGCCCTTCTTGCCCATGTCGAAGGGGCTGAAGTCATAGTTGGCGCAAACCACGGGCTGCTTGATCATCTTGATGCGGCGGGCAAGGTCCTCGATGCCGTTGTCGAACTCGTGGTTGCCAAGCGTGAGGCAGTCGTATTTGATGGCATTGATGAGATTGACCTCGAGGTCGCCTTCGTAGATAGTATAATATGGCGAGCCCTGGTTCCAGTCACCGGCGTGGAGAAGCAGGACGTTGTTCTTGCCGACGGCCTGGCGGAGGCTGTCGATGTATGCAGCGCGCTCGATGACGCCTCCGCGGCCGATATCATCCCCGGAACGCTCCGGATCGAGATGGCTGTGGGTGTCGTTGAGGTGGACGATCACGAGGTTGCGCTGGCCGGACGCGCCGACGATGACAGCCAGCATGCACAGGATGGTAAGTATAAGTCTCTTCATGGCTTAGTCCCTCCTTTTCCTTTCAGTCAGGTCATCGACACGGCCGTCCCTCTCCTTGGCGATGGGCTTGCCCGCAGCAGTTAGCTCGCGGACATGGTCCAGCATCACGTCGAAGACCAGTTGCTCCGAATTGAAGGTCTCTACGAACTCGCGTCCGCCGAAGATGCCGTCACCGCCCGACAGAAGGAAGTCGATCGTGGCGACATTGTAGATGCGGTCGTCATCGACGGGCTCACCGCCCACGAGGAGTTCCAGCACCTGGCCGTCCTTTACGACCAGCTTGACTCCGCCGACCACCTGGGGACGGCGTCCCATACGGTCAAAGAGGGCCTTGACCTCGGTACCCTTCATCGTGACCATGCTGAGATAGTTCTTGAAGGGGAACATGGACATCAGGTCGTCCATCAGGACCTCGCCCTGGGGCATGTCGATACGGATGCCTCCGTGATTGAGGACGCCGATATCGACCTTGCGGCCGAATTCCTTCTCGGCGCCGGACATGAGGATGTCCACGGCCCAGTCGCCCAGCAGCGACTCGTCGCCTCCGCGCTCAAGGCCGGTCGGGCAAACGCCTATGACCTCCTTGACTGAGGCCATGCCGGGCTGCGCGTCAAGCATCAGGCGCGCCACCTTGGCCGTGACCGAACTCCCCTTGAACACACGTCCGTTGGGAGCCAGGTACTTGCGCCCGCTCATACGGCCCATGGCCTCGGGGACATTGTCGGCAGAGGGGCAGGTCACTCCCGTGCGGGATGCATCGACGGGAATCTGCTTCCATCTGAAACCGAAAGCGCCGGCCGGCACGAATGCCAGCAGCGACGCAGTCAGAAGAATGATGAATCTTTTCATTTTATTTCTGTTTCAACCATTTCCAAAGGTCTTTCCACGTGGACTTTTTGCCGAACATCAGGATACCGACCTTGTAGATCTTGGCGGAAGCCCAGGCGCAGACGATGAAGGTAAGGATGAGAAGGCCGAGCGAAACGGCTATCTCCCAGCCCGGTACGCCAAACGGCAGACGGGCTATCATGACGATAGGCGAGGTGAACGGGAACATCGAAGCCCAGAACGCGATGGAACTGTCGGGAGCCTTGAACGCGTACAGTGCGATGATGTAAGCCAGCATCAGCGGAACGGTCAAGGGTATCTGGAGTTGCTGGGTATCCTCGGCGTTCTCCACTGCGGAGCCGATGGCCGCGAAAAGCGAAGCATAAAGCAGGTATCCGAACAGGAAGAACACCAGGAAGATGATGATTATCTTGGCGAACGGGATACCGTGGATCATATCGAGGGTCGAAGCGATCTCGTTGCCGGAGCCGGCCAGCTGCGAGAGGTCGACGGTATCGAGCTGGTCGGGGCTGACGCCCAGCGACTGGGCGAGCTCGACAGGGTCCGCCTGGCTTATGAGCCTGTCCTTGAGGACGCCTCCCGCAATCCCGATGATGGCTCCGGAAAGCAGGATCCAGAGCAGGAACTGGGTGATGGCGACAAGTGCGATGCCGATGATCTTGCCGAACATGAGTTCAGTGGACTTGACGGAGGATACCAGGACCTCGACCACGCGACTCTGCTTCTCCTCGATGACGGCGGACATCACCATGCTGCCGAAAAGGGTGACGAACATGAAGATGATGATGCCCAGGACCATCGAGATGATGGAATAGACGCCTGCTTCGGAGGCTTTCTCCTCTCCGCTCTCCGACACGGTGTAAGTACGGAGCCTGACGTCGGACTTGACTTCCTTCATTATCTTGTCCAGGTCTTCGATGCCGTACGATGCGATGCGGTAATCCTCGACGGCCTTGTCAAGACGGTTGGATATATTGTCCGTCATGTCCATTCCCAAAGGCTTGGGAGAGTAGAGGTCGGGATGGATGGTCTTGCCCTCGACATCCAGTTCAGGGATGTTCAGGAGGCCGTCGTATCCGAGTTCGGGCATATGGAGCTTGACCGAATCGGGTGCCTGGCCCGTGCAGTCTACGTAATGTATGGTCTCGGTGTTCTCGAGATAGGGCATCACTATGCCCGATCCGTCCACCACGGCGATGGTCTTGGTCTTTTCCTTGGTGGTCATCATGACCGCCATGACTCCGATGGTCAAGCCGGCCACGAGGATGGGCACGAGCAGCGTCGTGACGAGGAAACTCTTCTTCTTGACCTTGTTGAGGTACTCGCGCTTGATTATTATTCCAATGGTATGCAGATTCATTTCGCGTCCTCCCCTGTTACAAGTTTGATGAAAATGTCATTCATGCGAGGCATAAGCTCGCGGTATGCGTTGATGGTCACGCCCTTGGCGATGTAGTTCTCGAGCGTGGAGTTGCCGTCGACCTCGCGCGGAAGCACTTCGGTGTGACGGCCGTCGGCGTCGGTGTAGATGAGTTCGACATTGTTGTTGCCGTACTCGCGGCGGATGTTCTCGACGCCGCCGGTGATCACCAGGCGGGACTTGTTGATGAGGGCGATGTCGTCACAGAGTTCCTCCACTGACTCCATGTTGTGGGTGGAGAGGACGATCGTGGCGCCTTCGTCGCGAAGCCTGAGAATCTCCTTGCGGATGATGTCGGCGTTGACGGGGTCGAAGCCGGAAAAAGGCTCGTCGAGGATGAGCAGGCTGGGCTTGTGGACGACGGTGGTGATGAACTGGAGCTTCTGGGCCATACCCTTGGAAAGCTCCTCCACCTTCTTGTCCCACCAGTCCTGGATGCCGAAGCGGATGAACCACTCCTTGAGGGCACCGCGTGCATCGCGCGCGCTCATGCCCTTCAACTGGGCGAGGTACATCGCCTGGTCTCCGACCTTCATCTTGCGGTAGAGGCCACGTTCCTCCGGCATATAGCCTATCTTCTCGACATCATGCTGGGTAATGGGGGCACCCTTGAAAAAGACCTCCCCGGAATTGGGGATGGTGATACGGTTGATGATACGTATGAGGGTAGTCTTACCGGCGCCGTTGGGGCCCAGCAGGCCGAAGATCTTGCCCTCGGGAATGTCGATGGAAACGTGGTCGAGCGCCACTTTCTCACCGAAACTCTTGCAAACTTCCTTGCACTCTATCAATCCCATTGTTCGTTCAAATTTATGTTTGGCTCTGCAAAAATAATAAAATTATATTGAAAAACAACAAATAATTCTAAACATTCAAGATTTTTGTCACCATCTCCACCAGCAGCGTGCCGTCGTCCATGTCACCGCCGTCTCCGCCTTTCCCCTTGTAGTCATATTCGGTGAGCAAGGAGATGACCCTCATGCATTTAGGCAGGGGATAGTTCCTGACGGCCATATCGTAGTCGCGGTAGAAATAGGGGTTGACCCCGGCGAGGGCCACAGCCTTCTCATCTGCCGAAGGCCTGGGGCTGCGCTGCAGCAGGGCTCCGTACCGGAGCACCTTGTAGAACTGCGAGAAGATCACGCTCACGGCCATGGGCATCGCGAAGCGGGCGGCGGAGCCGACGTGCGCAGCGATGCGCAGCGCCTTCGAGGCGTTGCGGGCAGCCAGTTCGCGGTTCAACTCGAAGACGCTGAACTGGCGGCTGATGCCGACGTTCCTCTCGACGTCGGATACCGTGACGGTATCGACACCCTCCGGGAGGTTCTTGACCAGCTTGTCCGTCTCGACAACGATGGTGCTCAGTTCCGTACCGGTGCTCTCCCCCATCAGGGAGGCGGCTTCAGGGGAGATGGTGATCCCGCGCGAGCGGAAATGGCGGACTATCCAGTCCGCAATCTCGTAGTCTCGCAGCGCGGGCGACTCGACGATGGCGCCGCCGCATTTCTGCACGCTCTTGTAGAAGGCCTTGCGCTTGTCGACCGTGCCCTTGTGCAAGAGCACTACCAGCACGGTGGAGTCAAGCGGCTGCTGGCAGTAAAACTGCAGCTGCTCGATGTCCTTCATCAGTTGCGCCTCCTTGACCACGACGAGCGTGCGGTCGGACATCATAGGATACTGACGAGCGGAAGACACAATGGTCTCGGCATCCGTGTCGGCACCATAGTATATGTATTCGTTGAAATCCTTGAAGCTCTCGTCCACGCAGTGCTCCATTACGGCGGAGCACACGAGGTCGGGATAGTACGGTTCGTCTCCCATGAGCAGATACACAGGCTTGAAGACGCCTGCACGGGCGTCTTCAACCAACTGCCCGCAGAGTGCGGGGATATTGACGGAGCTCTTGGCCATACCGTACAAAGGTATGAAAAAAGGATGGTTTGTCAACCATCCTCAGAAATAAAGTATTTATGCTTCGTACAACTTCTCCTTGAACCTTGTCAGCTTTTCCTTCATCGCATCTGCGCACTCAGTGATGGCATCCTCGAAGGTTTTGGCGTTGCGCTCGATGATGAGCTCCTGTCCCGGGACGTGGATCTGGATCCTGGCGTTCTTGTTGTCCGGCTCCGGCAGCAGTGACAGCGTCACGTCTACGGTGTCGACACCCTCGTAAAACCTCTCGAGCTTTGAGACTTTCTTCTCGACGAAGGCGACCAGCTTCTGGTCTGCGTCGAATTTCAAGGATTTGATCTTGATCTCCATAGTGAAATATATTAAGGACCCCTTTCGGGGCGGTTAGTACAACATTACGTGGGTAAATATACAAAAATCGTGGCACAAAACCCAAGATTACACAAAAAAGTCGTGCAATAATCGACTTACTATTTCTCCGGCTTGATGTCGGACGGGTCCTTTGCGCGCGGATGCGCCTTTTCATAGACGGCTTTCAGCCTCTCGATGGAGTTGTGGGTATAGACCTGCGTGGCGGCCAGCGAAGAGTGGCCGAGCAGTTCCTTGATGGAATTGAGGTCGGAGCCTTCGTTCAGAAGCCCGGTCGCAAGCGTATGCCGCAGGACGTGCGGCGACTTGCGGCCGGTGATGTCCGGAAGGGCTCCGAGTTCGGCCTTTACGGCCCGGTCGATGTAGACCGGGTAGAGCCGGCGGCCGGACGGAGTCCGCAGGAGCGGATCTCCGGCCGCCGGGACGCCGCCGAAGAAAAATTCGGCGGCCTTGAGGTAGCATCCGACTTCCGTGACCAGGGCAGACACCATGGGCACGTCCCTCATCTTGTCACCTTTTCCCCTGACCGTCAATACATTGCGACTGAAATCCAAGTTGCCGACATTGAGAGAGGCAAGCTCTGCCCGACGTATGCCTGTCCCGTGGAGGAAGGAAACGATAATCCGGCGAAGCCTGCGCTCGTACAGCGTCCTCGCGAGCTCCTCCCCGGGATCGAGCGTCCGCAACAGTTCCAGTTCATCCTCCGATGCGGCATGGGCGGTCTCGGAGAAATACTTCTCCATCGCCTCGTCACGGTAGAACTCCGGAAGCCTTTTCTCCGTCTTTGGGCGGGTGACCAGGCGGACCGGATTGGACTTGAGCCTGCCCTGCGTCATCAGATAGCGGCAGAAACCGCTCAGGACGGATAGATGCAGGTTGACTGTCCGTGCGCCCAGCTTCCTGTCCTCCATCAGATGGACCTCGTAGTTTCGGAGGGAAGACGGTACCAGGGAAGCGGCAAGTGCTTCCGGGTCGTCCGGAGACTCAAGGCTGTATCCGGCATACTCCACAAGGACATCGCGATATATAGACTGCGTCCGCGGCGAATACCTGCGTATCGCCGATATATACTGTATATAACTGTCTATCAGGGGATTCATCTCACAACCGGAGTCAGGCCAATCTCCGAAGCCTTTTCGCGCATAAGTCGGTCTGCCTCGGCGAAATCGTTCGCGATGACACCGTCGAGGATGGCTTCCTTGACATACTCCTTCAGCACGCCGATGGGCTTGCTTGGAGGCAAGCCATACACCTCCATTATATACTCGCCGGTGATGGGATTCTTGAAGTTGCGTATGGAATCCCTCTCCTCCACCTCGACCATCTTCTGCTTCACCAGTTCGAAGTTGTGCTTGATGCGCGCCACCTTCGCGGGATTCTTGGAGGTGATGTCCGCATTGCACAGGATCATGAGGTCATCGATGTCGTCGCCGGCATCGAAGAGGAGGCGGCGCACTGCCGAGTCCGTGACCTCGTCGTCGACGAGGGCGATGGGACGAAGGTGCAGCCGCACAAGCTTCTGCACATACTTCATCTTTTCGTTCAGGGGCAGCATCAGGCTCTGGAATATCTTGGGAACCATCTTCGCACCTATCACCTCGTGACCGTGGAAGGTCCAGCCCGTACCCGGCTCGAAACGCTTCGATGCGGGCTTGCCGATGTCGTGCAGGAGCGCCGCCCAGCGGAGCCAGAGATCGGCTCCTGTCGCTGCGACGTTGTCCAGCACGGCCAGGGTGTGGGAGAAATTCTCCTTATGGCCACGGCCCTCGATCGTCTCCACGCCCTTCAGGGCGGAGAGCTGCGGCAGGACGTGCTCCAGCAGCCCGGTCTCGTCCATCAGCCTGAAAGCCATGGACGGACGGTCGGTCATCAGCATCTTGTCAAGTTCCTCGGCTATGCGCTCCTTTGAAAGGATGGAGAGGCGGCCGCTCATCCGCTTCATCGCTTCGAGCGACTCAGGCACTATCCTGAACTCCAGTTCAGGCGTGGAAAGCTTCGCTGCGAAGCGGATGGCCCTGAGCATTCGGAGGGGGTCGTCGGAATAGGTCGTATCAGGCTCCAGAGGAGTACGGATGATGCCGGAAGCCAGGTCACGGATGCCCCCGAAGGGGTCCACCAGCTCTCCGAAGCTGTCCTTCTGGAGGCTGAAAGCCATGGCGTTGATGGTGAAATCCCTCCGCAGCTGGTCATCCTCAAGGGTCCCGTTCTCGACGATAGGTTTACGCGACTCGCGCCTGTAGGACTCCTTGCGCGCACCCACGAACTCCACCTCGTCGCCGTGATAACGCATCATGGCGGTGCCGAAATTCTTGAAATAGGAGACGGTCTTGCCGGTAACTTTGCCTACGGCCTCGGCGAAGTCAATGCCGCTGCCCTCGACCACGATATCGATGTCGTTGCACGGGCGCCCGAGGAAGCAGTCCCGAACATAACCGCCGATGACAAAGGCCTTTACGCCCCTCTCGGCAGCAACGTTCGAAACAATTCCGAAGATCGGCTTATCTAGGAAACCGGTAGTTATCGTTGGCATTGAACAAGCATTTCTTCATAAACCGGCGCCTTGTCCAGGAACTCATAAGTATCCCCCGCCTTGCGGCAGATATATGTAAGATGACCGTTGGTCAGGAAAAGGAAAGGGACCTTCAGGACGGCACTGTAACGCAGGGCCTGCTCCAGTACGTCCTTGGTGATCTCGACGTCGGGGCGCTTGCACTCCACGACCGCCATCGGCACGCCGCCGTGACCGTATACCACTATGTCCGCCCGCCATCTCTTTCCTGCACCGTACTCCATGGCAACCTCGCTCATCATCTGATGCTGAGGGACTCCGGCAGACGTCTTCAGCTGTTCGATGAACCACTGGCGCACCCTCTCCTCGGGAGTGAGCGGTACGTCCTTGCGCCTGAGCGGGTCATATATCATCTCCATGGACATTTAGGCGAAAAGGTGTCAATTTTCGATGTAAGAGTACAAAGTTAACATTTTTTGTTTATATTTGCACCCGCAAACCGCAAAGGAGAGGTGCTCGAGTGGCTGAAGAGGCGCGTCTGGAAAGCGCGTGACCTCCCAAAGGGGTTCGCGGGTTCGAATCCCGCCCTCTCCGCAGAAAGCCGAGGCTGATTTTCAGCCTCGGCTTTTTTCATCGTCGCAGCAAAGAGGCATCCACAACTGTTTGCGTTTTTAAATCCGTTTATTATCTTTGTAGTCCAGTTAGCAGAATTCCCCATGAGCGATTCCATCCAAGGACGTGACTATCTGACTGCTCTCTGGTGCTCTTCCGGACATCAGGATAATAATCAGACCATC